>Ga0307488_10000683_pt1 | contig 28328 bp, 22 predicted proteins | sample SB02metaG_FD_202248 | JGI IMG/M metagenome (GOLD analysis project Ga0307488, IMG submission 202248) | Sea-ice brine microbial communities from Beaufort Sea near Barrow, Alaska, United States - SB 0.2 | ecosystem: Environmental > Aquatic > Marine > Coastal | place: USA: Alaska | collected...
AATTCGCACTGAAACTATTCCCGGTCACCGCGGTTTAATCACCGACAGAAATGGCGAGCCACTCGCAGTTAGTACGCCGGTCACTACTCTGATAGCCAATCCTAAGCGGGTCAATGAGTATGCTCAGTCCGATGACCTAGTGAAACTGGCAAAAGCCCTAAATATTTCCCTGGTGCAGCTGAAGAGCCGCCTCAAGCGCTACCGCAATAAATCCTTTATGTATCTTGAAAGACAGTTGCCCAGTGTTGAAGCTGACCGCATTCTCGATCTGCAGGTGCCTGGTGTATTTGGCCGTCAAGAATACAAACGCTTTTACCCTGCAGGTGAAGTCACCGCTCAGCTGGTTGGCTTTACCGATATCAATGATGCGGGCCAAGAAGGTATGGAGTTGGCTTACAACGCAATCTTGGCTGGCGAGCCCGGCGCCAAAAAAGTGGTTAAAGATCTTGCCGGTAGAGTGATTAAAGATATCTCTCTGGTCAAGCCAGCCAATCACGGAAGCACTTTGCGTCTGAGTATTGATCTCCGTGTTCAATACGCCGCCTACCGCGCTTTAAAAGCTTCAGTGCAAAAGCACCACGCCAAGTCTGGTTCGGTGATTGTCCTCGACGTCCACACTGGCGAAGTGTTGGCGATGGTCAATCAGCCATCGTTCAATCCCAATGACCGCTCTAATCTCAGTCCTGATTCGATTCGCAATCGTTCTGTTACCGACATGATGGAGCCTGGCTCAACGGTAAAACCCTTTACTATCTTGGCGGCCCTCGAGAGCGGTAAATTTAAGCCTGAGACTGTGATTAATACCAGCCCCGGCTACCTGAAAGTCGCATACAAAACCTTTGTTGATACCCGGGACTACGGTTCTTTGAATCTGACTGGCATTCTCAAAAAATCGAGCCAAGTGGGCACTACCAAGCTGGCCCTGGCACTCAATCCAGATACCACCCGCGAGCTGTTTGAGCGTGTGGGTTTTGGTGAGGGTATTGGCAGTGGCTTCCCTGGTGAAACCTCCGGTAATTTGCCCGGCTACCGCAAATGGGACCCTGTTACTCAGGCGACCTTTGCCTTTGGTTATGGTTTGAGTGTTTCCTCATTACAGTTGGCCAGAGCCTATTCGATTCTGGCGAACAACGGTCTGCGTCATGAAATTACCATGCTGGCCACTGACAGTGCTCCAGAGAATGTTCGAGTAATGGATGCGCAGTTGACTGCAACCGTTCGCTCCATGCTTAAAACGGCAGCCAGTGATCAGGGCACCGGTAAGCGCGCCATGATCGATGGTTATTCTGTTGGCGGCAAAACCGGCACATTGCACAAGATCAAAGCCGGTGGCGGCTATGATCAACATCGTTATATGTCTGCTTTCGCCGGACTGGCGCCAGTTGATAATCCGCGCTTGGTCACCATTGTGGTTATTGATGAGCCCCGCGACGGCGACTATTTTGGTGGCCTAGTGGCTGCACCAGTATTCTCTGAAGTCACCGGCAGTGCGCTGCGTCTGCTGCAAGTGACGCCAGATGCTATGAGCGCCGAGCGCAACATTGTTAGCCTGCCGATCAGCTTGGCGAAGCGGGGAGGCCTGTGATGGCTCTACCTGCCACTCCTATGACTACTCTGTCAGGACTACTCGCTGAGTTTATCGATGTGAGTAACTGCCCGGCGACGCCAATTGCTGGCCTCAGCTTAGACAGCCGTGAAGTCAGCCCCGGCGATTTATTTATTGCCTTAAAAGGTACTCAGACCGACGGTGGTCAATATATTGCTCAGGCCCTAAAGCAGGGCGCTGCAGCTGTACTGATCGAAACTGGCGAAGAGACTGCTGAGCATGGGCTGCTTCCAGTGCCGGTTATCGCAGTCCCAAAATTACGTGAATTTGTCTCGGATATAGCCGGCGCGTTCTACGCTCACCCATCTCGTCAGATGGCGGTTACCGCTATCACTGGTACCAATGGCAAAACCACCTGTGCTCAGTTACTGGCCAACCTCTTTGAGTTGCTTGGAGAGCCTGCGGGCTGTGTTGGCACTATTGGTTACGGGACTGTCGGTTACGGGAGTGTTGGTGACGAGACAATTGCTAGTGGTGCTACAGCTAACTCAGTAGCCGAATTGCAGCCTGATACCGAGGTTGCCGCAAGCGATATTTTAACCACGCCAGATGCAGTGGCCATGCAGTCTATTCTCGCAGAACTGCGCGACGCCGGAACTCGCCGAGTGGCTATTGAAGCCTCTTCTCACGGCCTAGTGCAGCGACGCATTGCTGGTCTGCAGATTGACACTGCGATCTTTACCAATCTTTCACGTGATCATCTCGACTACCACGGCGACCTCAATAGCTACGCTGCGGCCAAGTCTCGACTGTTTGCCATGTCAGGACTTAAGCATGCAGTAATCAACCTGGACGACAACGTAGGCCGTTTGATTCTGGCTAATCTTGATCCCGCCGTTGATGGCATTACTTACAGCTTTGAAAACCACACCGCTGATATCCACTGTGATCGCATCGAGTTGGGTGCTTCGTCGCTTACTGCTGAGCTGGTAACTCCCTGGGGTCGAGGACGTCTTACCTCACCGCTGCTGGGCAAGTTCAACCTCGCTAACCTGCTCGCCGTGATCGGTGCAGCGGGCATGCAGGGCTTTAAATTAGATGACATTCTCTGCGCGGCCGCCAAATTAAAAGCGGTACCTGGCCGTATGGAAGTTGTTGATCCCAGTGTTCGTCCAGTAGTAGTAGTGGATTACGCACACACTCCCGACGCCTTAGATAAAGCCTTGCGCGCTCTGCGCCTGCAGTGCATTGGCAAGCTCACAGTGGTATTTGGCTGTGGCGGTGATCGCGACAAGGGCAAGCGCGCTGAAATGGGTCGCGTCGCCGACCTGCTCGCCGATCGCATAGTTATCACCAGCGACAACCCGCGCAGCGAGTCACCGGAACAAATTATTAACCAGGTTCTTCTGGGCATCACCCGCAAAGTACTTGCGGTAACGGATCGCAGGGACGCAATCCGTGCTGCAATTAATGCAGCTGCAGTCGACGATATTGTTTTGATCGCCGGCAAGGGCCATGAGGCCTACCAGATAGTCGCTGCCAAAAGATTGCCCTTTAGCGATCTGGCAGAGGCACGCATAGCGCTGCGTCAGAAGCAGGGGAGTGAGAATAAATGATTAACTCACTGCGCCTCACTGATGCCGCGATCCGCTTTGGCGGAACTCTACTCAATCCAGACTGTGAGTTTGACGGCGTCTCTATCGATAGCCGCAATATTGCCGAAGGCGACCTATTTGTCGCACTGATTGGCGAGCGATTGGATGGCCATGAATTCCTCGCCGATGTAACTGATCGCGCCAGCGGCCTAGTGGTTTCAAGTGCAGATACAGAACTGCCCTTGCCTCAGTGGGTTGTTGAAGACACCACAATAGCTCTGGGCCAACTGGCACAGCTGCAGAGAGAAGCCTTCAGCGGAATCGTTATTGCGGTCACTGGCAGCACTGGCAAGACCTCAGTAAAAGATCTTATTAGCTCAATTCTCAGTGGTCTAGGAACGGTTCATGCCACCAAGGGCAACTTTAACAATCATATCGGCGTGCCATTAACCCTGCTCGATATGCAACAGGATAGTGATTTCGCCGTGATTGAAATGGGTGCCAGCGCTGCCAGCGAGATCGGCTATCTGTGCACCATTGCCAAGCCGCAAATTAGTCTGATCAACAATGTACAGAGCGCTCACCTTGAAGGCTTTGGCAGTGTTGAAGGCATTGCCGCCGCTAAAGGCGAGATCTACAGCGGCCTAGAGGCTACTGGCACCGCCATTTTAAATCTCGACCAAAAGTGGGAAGCAGAGTGGATGGAGCTGATTGGCGACCGCGACTGCATTACCTTTTCCCTGGACGACGATTGCGCAGACGTAAGCGCCAGCGATATTGAGCTGCTGGAAAGCGGCTGTTTTAAATTCACCCTGCACATGTTCACCGACACATCATTAGAGAGTCAGGTTGTTAGCCTGGCTATTCCCGGTCGTCACTCAGTGAGCAATGCTCTCGCAGCTGCCGCCTGTGCAGTGGCTGCCGGTGCCAGTATTGAGCAAATTGTAACCGGCCTAGAGGCGGCTCAGTCTCCGGCCCGCCGCTTGCAGATTAAAGCCTTAGCTCAGGGCGGCCAGATTATAGATGACAGTTATAACGCCAGCCCTGAATCAGTCTGTGCGGCCATTGATGTCTTAGCCAGCCGCCCGGGACGTCGGGTCATGGTGCTGGGTGATATGGGCGAGCTGGGAGCAGATGCAGAGCAGCTGCACCGCGAAGTTGGCGACTACGCCCTGAATGCCGGAATCGACCAGCTCTATACCTTGGGCGACCTGAGTGCCAGCGCCAGCGCCGCCTTTAAGGGTCAGCACTTTAGCGACATAGAAAGTTTGAAAGCACCACTGTTTAAGGAAATTGAACGCGGGGATTTGACCTTGCTGGTCAAAGGATCGCGCAGTTCAAGAATGGATTTAATAGTTGATATCTTAGTGGCGGGGAAATCCTAATGTTGGTATGGCTGGCAGAGTATTTGAGTCAATTCTATAGCCCGTTCTCAGCGGTGAAGTATCTCACCCTGCGCGGAATTTTTTCTGTGATCACCGCCCTGACAATCTGTTGGGTACTGGGGCCACGAATGATTGCTCTGCTCAATAGCTTGCAGATGGGTCAGGCAATTCGCAGTGATGGACCCCAGAGTCATCTCAGTAAAGCGGGCACCCCAACTATGGGCGGCGCGTTGATCCTCATGGCCATGTTTATCAGCACCCTGTTGTGGGCCAACCTAGACAATGTCTATATCTGGGTTGTTCTGGCGGTGACCTTTAGCTTTGGTCTGATTGGCTGGGTTGACGACTATCGCAAAGTGGTACACAAAAATCCTCGCGGTCTGCCAGCACGCTGGAAATATTTCTGGCAGTCCCTCTGTGGCCTGGCAGCAGCACTGTTTTTATTCTCTCATGCCCAGTCTGCGGCAGAGTTGGACTTGATTGTGCCGTTCTTTAAAAATGTCGCGATCAATCTCGGGCCCTTTTATATCCTCTTTACCTACTTCGTGATTGTCGGTACCAGCAATGCGGTGAACCTTACCGATGGCCTCGATGGTTTGGCGATCTTACCCACAGTGTTGGTCGCCGGTGCCCTTGGCATCATGGCCTATTTGACTGGCAACTATCAGTTTGCCGACTACCTGCATATTCCCTATATCAGCGGTGCTGGTGAGTTACTTATTTTTACCGGCGCGCTCTGCGGTGCCGGTCTTGGCTTTCTGTGGTTTAACACCTATCCCGCCATGGTCTTTATGGGCGATGTAGGTTCCCTGGCGCTGGGCGCAGCTCTGGGCGTGATCGCTGTAATTATTCGCCAGGAAGTTGTGCTGGCCATTATGGGCGGTGTGTTTGTTATAGAAACCCTGTCGGTGATTTTGCAGGTGGCCTCATTCAAGCTCACTGGCAAGCGTATTTTCCGCATGGCACCACTGCATCACCATTACGAATTAAAGGGTTGGCCAGAGCCACGAGTGATCGTGCGTTTTTGGATTATTACCGTGGTCCTAGTGCTGGTTGGCCTGGCTACCTTAAAGCTTAGATAAAGAGCTTAGATAAAGGGCCTAGATAAACAACTTAACGAAAGAGAGAGCAGAGCTACAAAGATGACAAACTTGATTGCCACTAATCGCAACACCGCTATCCTTGGCCTAGGCGCCACGGGACTGTCGGTCGCCCGATTTTTGTCATCAATGGGAAAGTCCTTTGTCTTTGCCGACAGCCGCACGTCGCCACCGCGCCTAGCTGAAGTCCGTGAAACCTATCCCGATGTTCCCGTCGTACTGGGTCCCTTTGACGCAGATCTGCTGCTCAGCTTTGACAGCGTTGTGGTGAGCCCCGGCATCGCTCTTCAGGAGCCAGCACTGGTTGCTGCGCAACAGCAAAAAATTAAATTACTCGGTGATGTTGAGCTGTTTTTGGCCCACGCCAAGGCGCCGGTTATTCTCATTACCGGTTCCAATGGTAAGAGCACCGTGACCAAACTGGTCGGCGAAATGGCCGTAGCCAGTGGCTTAACAGTTGGTGTTGGCGGCAATCTTGGCACGCCTATGCTCGACCTACTGGACGATGACAACCAACTCTATGTGATTGAGTTATCTAGCTTTCAGCTGGAGCTGGTGACTGATACTCAGGGCGCTATTTCTGCAATCCTAAATATCAGTGCCGATCATATGGATCGCTACGCTGGTCTGCAGCAATACCATGCTGCCAAGCACCGCATCTTCCGCGGCGCTAGCCAGGTGATTTTCAATCGCCAAGACGCCTTGACGAACCCGCTATTATCCAAAGAGGTCAAACTCTGTAACTTTGGTTTAAACCATCCTGATCTTGCCGGCTACGGTCTGCTGGAAGAGGAGGGCGAATCTTGGTTGGCTCATGGTTTGAATCCACTGATGCCTAGCGCCGAAGTAGCGATCAAAGGCCGTCACAATACTGCCAATGCACTGGCTGCACTTGCACTGGGTCAGGCTGCAGGTCTCGATATGACTGCCATGCTGCAAACCTTGAGAACCTTTAAGGGTCTGTCTCACCGCTGTGAACATGTGGCTACTCTCGACGGCGTGACTTATATAGATGATTCTAAAGGCACCAATATTGGCGCCACAGTTGCTGCCCTTAATGGCTTTGGCGACAACGATCGAGCCAATATAATCTTGATTGCTGGCGGTCAGGGCAAGGGCCAGAACTTTAATGAATTAAAAGCGCCTCTGAGTAAGTTTGTTAAGTTGCTTGCACTGTTTGGTGAAGATGCTCAGTTGATTGCCGGCACTCTTAGTGAAGCCCTAGCTAACAGAACTCAGATAGAAACCCTCAGTTCACTGCAGAGCGCTGTTGAGTGTGCTCGAGCAGCAGCTCAGCCCGGCGACATAGTGTTGTTGTCTCCAGCCTGCGCTAGCTTCGATATGTTCTCCGGCTTTGAAGAGCGCGGCCGCTGCTTCCAACAGGCAGTAACGGAGGTGGCAGCATGAATATGACATTGCCACTTAACTTCTCTGGTTCAGAGCGCAGTAGCTGGCGCATCGACAGCCTGCTATTACTGGCAGCCTTGGCGCTGATGTCCCTGGGTCTGACCATGGTCGCCTCAGCCTCATTTAGCTATGCCGAACACAACTTTAACAACGAATTCTATTTTGTTAAGCGCCATGCTATTTATATCTTTATTGCCCTGTCTGCAATGGCCGTAACATTCTTTACGCCACCCAGTGTTTGGTCTCAGTACAGCCGACTGTGGATGCTATTGGCGATCGTACTGCTGATTGTTGTATTGATTCCTGGTATCGGCCGCGAAGTTAACGGCAGCCGTCGCTGGTTGAGTCTAGGTGGTATGACATTGCAGGTGTCCGAGTTGGCGAAAGTTGCCACTGTAGTGTTTATGGCGAGTTATTTTGCCAATAGCCGCGAAGGTTTTGGAAAAGTTTGGCGTGACTGGGCCAAGCCATTGCTTGTGCTAATGCTGCCATTGTTTTTGTTGCTCATGGAGCCTGACTTTGGCTCCCTGGTAGTTCTCTCCTGCACCTTTATGGCAATGTTGTTTTTAACCGGCATTAAATTGTGGCACTACCTAGGACTGGTCTTCGCTGGTTCTTCGGTTCTGTTTCTGTTTGCCGAAGCTGCGCCTTATCGCATGGCTCGTTTAAGCAGCTTCTTGGATCCCTGGTCAGACCAGTTTAACTCTGGCTACCAGTTGACTCAGTCGTTGATCGCCTTTGGTCGCGGTGAATGGTTTGGTGTTGGCTTGGGTCAGTCGGTACAGAAAATGCTCTACCTTCCAGAAGCTCACACCGACTTTGTATTCGCTATTTTTGCTGAAGAATTTGGCTTTATCGGTGTCCTCTGTCTGTTGGGGTTATATGTGTTGCTGGTGTGGCGCATCTTTAGTCTGAGCAAAAAAGCAGTGGCCCAGGAATACTGGTATGGCGTCTTTGTACTGATCGGTTTTGGCTGTCTTATCAGCGGCCAGACATTGATTAACTTAGGTGTTAACGCCGGCTTCTTACCCACCAAAGGCTTGACCCTGCCGTTTGTCAGTTACGGCGGCAGCAGCCTGATGGTGACCTGTGCCATGGTCGGTATGATGCTGCGTATAGGTCATGAGTTGCACCCGGATACACAGGTTGTCAGGAGGGTGCGCCGTGGTCGCTAATACAAGCACTTTAACCAATAGCTCTCTCTCTAAAAGCAGCCGCGTGATGATTATGGCCGGTGGAACTGGCGGGCATGTGTTCCCAGCTCTGGCTGTCGCCGATCACTTGCGCGCCGCCAATGCATCAGTAGCCTGGCTCGGCACCCAGCGCGGCATCGAAGCGGATCTGGTTCCCGCCGCAGGTATTGTCTTAAATTGTATCGATATCGAAGGTATCCGGGGTCGCGGACTGAGCGCTCTGTTAAAAGCACCATTATTGCTGTGGCGCTCAATTCGCCAAGCACTGACTGTGCTCAGCGATTTTCAACCACAGGTGGTTTTGGGTATGGGTGGCTTTGCCTCTGGTCCCGGTGCTGTGGCAGCTCGCCTAAAAGGCATTCCAATCGTTATCCATGAACAAAATTCTGTTGCTGGCACCACCAACAAGCTGGTCTCGCGAATTGCCCAACGGGTCATGCAAGGCTTCCCCGGTGCTCTGGCCAATGGCGAGTGGTGCGGCAATCCAGTGCGTCCAGAGATTGCCAATCTAACAGTTCCAGAGCAGCGCCTGGCTGGCCGTGACGGCCTGCCGCGTTTGTTGGTCTTGGGCGGCAGTCGCGGTGCCCTAGCAATTAACAAGATGCTCCCCGCTGCACTGGCGCTAATCCCCTCAGAGCAAAGACCTCAGGTTCGTCATCAGACTGGAAAGCTACATTGTGCTGAGACTCAAGCGCTCTATGCTGCCGCTGGCGTGAATGCCGAAGTGGTCGCCTTTATTGATCAGATGGATGAAGCCTATGGTTGGGCTGACTTTGCTATCTGTCGTGCCGGTGCACTCACCGTGGCCGAGCTCACCAGTGCTGGCCTGGCTGCGCTGTTAATTCCCTTTCCTTTCGCTATTGACGATCACCAAACCGTCAATGGACAGCTGTTGGTTGAACAGGGCGCTGCCCTAATGATCGCTCAAGGTGATCTGACTCCAACCATACTGGCAGACCAAATTACCGCCCTTTGTGGCAACAGCGCGCGTCGTCTCGATATGGCCGTACGTGCTCGTCAACTATCCAAAACCGGCGCCGCAGAGCGCGTCGCAAATGTCTGCCTGGAGGTAGCCAATGCCTAATCAAATCAACATACAAACACCCAAAACTCAGCGTGTGAAACGGATACATTTTGTCGGTATCGGTGGCAGTGGCTTCTGTGGCCTCGCCGAGCTACTGATCAATCAGGGCTACGACGTTTCTGCTTCTGACGTCAGTCAGGGGCCTAGTGTTGGACGTCTCCAAGCTGCAGGTGTGGCGGTGTTTATCGGTCACAGTGAAGCCAATGTCATAGGTGCAGACCTGGTGGTAAAGTCTTTCTCTATCACTGCTGAAAACACCGAAGCGTCTGCCGCTCAGGCTCTGGGTATTCCGGTTGTACGCCGTGCTGAACTGTTCGCGCAGCTAGTACGCTACCGCAGCGGTATTGCTGTTCCTCAGCGCGATGAGAGTCCAGCCTTATTTGCCCGTCAAATCATTGCTCTCAGGGGTCCCAGTTCGCGTCGTTTGAAGATGGCAGTGAGCACACACCAGTTGGTTAAAGCCGGCGCAGCAAAACGCATCGAAGATGTTTGCCTGAAGGTTGCCAATGCCTGATCAAGCCAACTTCCAACCACCGGAAATGCGCCGTATAAAGCGCATCCACTTTGTCGGCATTGGCGGCAGTGGTATGTGTGGGATAGCGGAAGTGCTGCTCAATCAAGGCTACGAAATTTCAGGTTCTGATATCAGTCAGGGACCCAGTATTCGACGTCTGCAAGCTGCGGGCGCCACAGTGTTTATCGGCCACAGTGAAGCCAATATAGTTGGTGCCAACGTGGTGGTAAAATCCTCTGCTGTGACAGTTGAAAATACCGAGATTGCCGCGGCACGTGCCCTGGGCATTCCTGTTGTACGGCGCGCCGAAATGCTCGCCGAGCTGATGCGCTATCGTCATGGTATCGCCATAGCCGGCACCCATGGCAAGACTACAACCACCAGTTTGATCACCGCTATTTTGGCTGAAGATGGCCGCGACCCAACCTTTGTAGTCGGCGGTCGGGTAAATAGCGCAGGTACAAATGCCAAGCTCGGTGGCAGCCGCTATCTAGTGGCTGAAGCGGATGAGAGCGATGCCTCATTCCTGCATCTGCAGCCGATGGTTGCAGTGGTCACCAATATTGAAGCCGACCACATGGAAACCTATGGTTTTGACTTCAGTCGTCTGACCAAGACCTATATAGAATTTTTACACAACCTGCCTTTCTATGGTTTGGCTGTGATGTGCATCGACGATCCAGTGATTCGAGATCTCCTGGTCGACGTGGCACGCCCGATGCTCACCTATGGCTTTAGTGAGGATGCGGCTTATCGTATTCGCGACCTGAGTGTTGATCAAAGTCGCTCCAAATTTGTTATTGAACGTCCGGATGGATTGGCAGCGCTGCACGTGAGCCTCAATATGCCCGGTCGTCACAATGCCCTCAATGCGGCGGCAGCAATAGCCGTAGCCAGCGATGAAGGGATCTCGGATCGCGCCATCATTCAGGGCCTAAAAAGCTTCTCCGGCGTAGGTCGACGCTTTGAAATCTACGGTGACTACCAGCTCGAAAGCGGCGGTAGCGCCATGCTAGTGGATGACTACGGTCATCACCCCACAGAACTCAAAGCCACTATAGATGCAGTACGCGGCGGTTGGCCCGACAAGCGTCTGGTAATGGTTTTCCAGCCCCATCGATATACTCGCACCCGCGATCTCTACGAAGACTTTGTCAAAGTACTGGCTGAGGTAGATGTGCTGATTCTGTTGGCGGTGTATCCCGCCGGTGAAGAGATGATCGCTGGTGCTGGCAGCAAAAACTTATCCGGCAGTATCCGCCAGCGCGGCACTGTGGACCCGATTTATGCAGAGACCATTGAAGAGATCCCTGCGCTGTTAAAGGGCCTGGTACAGAACAATGACTTAGTCATTACCCAGGGTGCTGGCAGCGTTAGCAAATTAGTCGCAATGCTCGCCGATGGCGGTCTTGGACTAGGTTTAGTAGCAGACAGCGAGGAGACCACATGAGCCAGCATTACGGTCGCGTCGGTCTACTTTATGGCGGTAGCTCCTCAGAGCGAGAAGTCTCGTTGATGAGTGGCCAAGCCATACATCTGGCGCTGCAGAATCTGGGCGTCGATGTAGTGGCTATTGATGCTGGCGACAATTTGGTTCAATCACTGCCCGGTTATCAATTGGATCTGGTGTTTATTGCCCTCCATGGTCCCGGCGGTGAAGATGGCACACTCCAGGGTGCCCTCGAATATCTCAATATTCCCTACACCGGCAGCGGCGTATTGGCCTCGGCCCTAGCCATGGACAAATTACGCTGCAAGCAAATGTGGCAGGGCATGGGTTTGCCCACCACAGATTTCGCCCTACTTAAGGCAGATTCGGATTGGGCTGCAGAGCTCCAGCGTTTGGGTGGCCAAGTGATGGTTAAACCCGCGGCCGAGGGTTCCAGTATCGGCATGAGCCGCGCTGCAACTCCAGAACAGTTACAGAGAGCCTGGGCCGATGCGTCTCAGTACAACACCGCGGTGATTGCCGAGCCATTGTTGCCAGGCCCGGAATACACTGTGGCGATTTTGGATGGCCAGGTATTACCTTCTATTCGCATTGAATCGAACGCTGATTTTTACGATTATCAGGCGAAATATTTTTCAGATCAGACCCAGTATCTCTGTCCCAGCGAATTGTCAGAAAGCCGCGAGCAAGAGCTTCAAACCCTCTGTCAGCAGGCATTTGATTCAGTTGGCTGTCGCGGTTGGGGGCGGGTCGATGTGATGGTCGATCACCAGGGTCAATTCCAGTTACTCGAAGTTAACACTGTGCCTGGCATGACCAGCCACAGCTTAGTGCCCATGGCTGCCAAAGCCGCTGGTTTGGATTTTGATCAGCTGGTCGAGAAAATTCTCGCGGGGGCCCAGTAATGGCGAATAACAATACCAATCGTCGTGATGATCAGGCTTCAGGTTCGCTGCTGGAAACAGCTGGCAACCACTTGGCGCGGATTATGCTGATTAGCGTGATAGCCCTAGTGGGTTATGGCGGAAGCCTGCTTTACCAACAAATTGATAAGCCCCTGACCAATGTGATGATCGGTGGAGACTTCACCTATCTGCAGCCCGCAGAGTTGAGCCAATTGCTCGCTGGGGAAGTAGATGGCGGATTTTTAAGCGTTGATTTGGCAGGACTCAGACAGGTGCTGCGCGCTCATCCCTGGGTAAGAGACGTGACCATAGGTCGCGAATGGCCGTCCATGTTGAAAGTCGAAGTGACTGAAGAAGTGCCCATAGCTCGCTGGGGCAAGAAGGGCTTTCTCAATCGTTTGGGTGAAGAACTGATTATTGAAAATAACAGTCATCTGGGTGCACTTCCGGTACTGCGTGCGGACACCGCTAGCTCCCGGGAGATGATGGAGAACTACCAGCTGATGGCTGAACTGCTGGTTCCCACTGGATTAAAAATTGCCGAATTACAGCGCGATAGCCTGGGTGTTTGGTACGTGGATACAGCCCCCGGCCTGCGCATGGTTATTGGCCGCGATCAGATAAGTGAAAAGATTCGCCGCTTCAACTTGGTATGGGCTGCGGGCCTCAATAAATATGTAAAAAATATAGAAGCAGTAGACCTGCGCTATCCCAATGGATTGGCTGTGGCTTGGCGCGAAACTGCGTTGGCGTTGCAGCAAAATAAAAATAGGCAAGACAGTCAACAAAATAAGCAACAGGTCGCTCAAAACGACACTCAATATGGCACCCAAAACGACAATACAGCCCCTGTTCAGGCATAACAGCGAGTTGGTGAGGTAAGAGTATGGCCAGTGAAAATGAAGAAAACATGATCGTCGGATTGGATATCGGCACCTCTAAGATCGTCGCTATTGTCGGTTCGATCGGCGAGCGCGGTGAGCTTGAGATTATAGGCACCGGAAGCTATCCCTCCTCAGGTCTTAAGAAAGGCGTAGTGGTCAATATTGAAGCCACCGTGAACTCAATTCAGCGGGCTATTGAAGAAGCCGAATTGATGGCCGGTTGCTCAATCCACTCGGTGTATGCGGGTATTGCCGGCAGCCACATTCGCAGTCTCAACTCCCACGGCATTGTCGCCATTCGCGACCGTGAAGTGCAGGAGCTGGATGTGGATCGAGTTCTGGATGCCGCGAGAGCAGTAGCGATTCCTGCGGATCAGGAAATCCTCCACGTGCTGTCTCAGGAATTTATTATCGACAACCAAGAGGGCGTACACGAGCCAATCGGTATGTCTGGCGTGCGTCTCGAAGCCAAAGTACATCTGGTGACCTGTGCCGCTAATGCAGCTCAGAACATCAAGAAATGTATCCGCCGCTGCGGCCTGGAAGTCGAAGACATAGTGCTCGAGCAACTGGCGTCCAGCGACGCAGTGCTCACCGAAGATGAAAAGCAACTTGGTGTCGCACTAGTGGACATAGGCGGCGGCACTTCGGACATCGCCATCTTTACCGAAGGCGCGATTCGCTATACAGGCGTTATCCCAATCGCCGGTGATCAGGTGACCAACGATATCGCCATGGCGCTGCGTACACCAACGCCCCATGCGGAAGAACTGAAAATTAAATACGCCTGTGCACTGGCCAAACTGGCTCGTCCAGAAGAGACCGTAAAAGTGCCCAGCGTTGGCGATCGAGAGGCTCGGGATCTATCCCGCCAATCCCTCGCCGAAGTGGTCGAACCACGCTACGACGAACTGTTTACTCTTATTCAGGCAGAAATACGTCGCAGCGGTTTTGAAGAACTGATTGCCGCAGGTGTAGTACTTACCGGTGGCACATCAAAGATGGAAGGTGTGGTTGAGCTGGCGGAGGAAATTTTCCATATGCCAGTGCGAATCGGCACGCCGGTCAACATTAAGGGTCTGTCGGATATAGTCAATAATCCGATCTATTCCACTGGTGTTGGCCTGTTACATTTTGGAGCCCAAGCTCAGCGCAAGCAGAGTGCGGGAGATTCAGCAAAGGGTCCATCAAAGAGCTGGTTTAGCAAGCTCAAAAACTGGACCCAGGGTGGTTTATAAAAGGTCATCAATGTTGATGGCTATTTTTTAATTGAGAGGCGCAAGGGGAAACATATGTTTGAACTAGTAGAGAGCATTCCAAAGAATGCAGATATCAAAGTAATCGGAGTCGGCGGCGGTGGCGGCAACGCAGTCCGCCATATGATGGAAGGCAATATCGACGGCGTACAGTTTATCTGTGCTAACACCGATGCCCAATCACTCAACGATCTGAGCAATGCAACTGTCTTGCAACTCGGCGGAACACTGACCAAAGGTCTAGGCGCTGGCGCCAATCCTGAAGTCGGTCGTCAGGCCGCTCTGGAAGACAAAGAGCGCATTGCCCAGGCAATTGACGGCGCTGATATGGTCTTTATTACCGCAGGTATGGGCGGTGGTACTGGCACTGGTGCAGCACCGGTGATTGCCGAAGTGGCCAAGCAGATGGGTATTCTTACCGTCGGCGTAGTCACGCGTCCGTTTGCTTTCGAAGGCCGCAAGCGCATGGATATTGCCAATCAGGGTATAGCTCAGCTTAAAGAGCGTGTTGATTCACTGATCATCGTGCCCAACGAGAAGCTACTCCAAGTTCTCGGCAAAGACATGACTGTATTGAACGCCTTTAAACAGGCCAACAACGTACTTTTCGGTGCTGTTCAGGGTATTGCTGACCTGATCTTACTCGAAGGTCTGATCAACGTCGATTTCGCCGATGTGCGCACTGTAATGTCCGAAATGGGCATGGCAATGATGGGTACTGGCGAAGCCAGTGGTGAAGATCGCGCGGTTATCGCCGCAGAGAGCGCTATCAAGTGCCCACTGTTGGAAGATATCAACCTTCAGGGTGCCAAAGGTATTCTGGTCAATATCACCAGTGGTTATGACCTGACTCTGGGTGAATTTGAAGATGTAGGTAATATTATTCGCGACTTCTCTGACGAAGATGCCACCGTTATTGTCGGTAGCGTATTCGATCCAGAACTCACTGATAGCCTGCGTGTAACCGTAGTTGCCACCGGTCTTCAAGAGCCTGGTGAGAAGCGCCCGCCAATGAGTGTAGTAGTGGATAACCCACCGCGCACCTCAAGAGGCGAAGTGGACTACGACAGCCTGGTTAAGCCAACTGTTACCCGTCGGGGTCAAGGCGCTGGGCAATCAACCGCTCGCAAGATGGATCTGCACGCCGATCCAGAGCTTGATTATCTCGACGTTCCAGCCTTTTTGCGCAAGCAAGCCGACTGATAATAGCGCCAGAAACCTCGCCCCCTGTCACCTTCGCCTCAGATTTAAAATCTTGGTGATAGGGGGTATCTCTGGTAATATCCCGAGCTTTCACCAAGAGAGTTAGGGCATGATAAAGCAGCGCACGTTAAAAAACGTGATACGTGCAACTGGCGTGGGTCTCCACACCGGCGACAAGGTCTACCTGACCCTGCACCCTGCTGAACCGGATACGGGCATTGTCTTTCGCCGTACCGATCTAGATCCCGTCGTAGAAATTCAAGCCAAAGCTGAAAATGTCGGCGACACCAAACTCTCTACTACCCTGATGAATGGCGATGTGCGTGTTAGCACTGTCGAGCATCTGCTGTCGGCCTTTGCTGGCTTAGGCATAGATAATCTGATTGTCGATGTCTCCGGCCCCGAAGTCCCGATTATGGATGGCAGCGCCAGCCCCTTCGTGTTTTTACTGCAATCAGCGGGCATCCGCGAGCAGGACGCAGCGAAGAAATTCATTCGAGTGATCCGCGATGTCACCGTCCGTCAGGATGACAAAGTGGTTACCTTTAAGCCGTTTAATGGCTTCAAAGTGAACTTCGAAATTGAATTTGATCACCCAGTCTTTAAAACACAGGCGCTCACCGCCAGTGTTGATTTTTCCAGCACCTCATTTGTTAAAGAAGTCAGCCGTGCACGAACCTTTGGTTTCATGCATGAGTTTGAATATCTGCGTTCCGTGGGCCTAGCCCGCGGCGGCAGCTTCGAAAACGCAATCGTAGTGGATGACCTACAGATTTTGAACGAAGAGGGTCTGCGCTATGAAGATGAATTTGTAAAACATAAGATTCTCGACGCCATTGGCGACCTCTATCTGTTGGGTAACAGCCTGATTGGCGAGTTTAGCGCTCATAAATCCGGTCATGCATTGAATAATGCCGCCCTGCGAGCGTTGATTGCCGATACCGATGCTTGGGAAGTTGTGACATTTGTCGACAATCCAGAAGATGTACCTATCCAATACATGAAAGCCGGCTAGACAATAGTAAAATAGCGAATAAAATACGCTAATAAGATAAGTAATAAGAAAGCTAATAAGCACTAGACACTAGAAACCAGAGAACGGGTTATAAAGCGACAGTGAAAATTATTCTGATCAGCAACCGGGCCGAAAAAGTCCGCACCCTGAGCCTCAACAGTTGGGCCAAAGGACTGCTGTCTGTCTTATTACTGGGTATACCCGTAGCCACAGGCACACTGTTAGGCGTCAAAATCGCCGATGGTCGCTGGGAACTACTAGTCGAAAACAACATTAGTGAGATGCAGCACGAGCTGGTTCTTCAGCAACAAGAAGTGGACAGTGGCCGCATTGAAGCAAGCCGCACACTCACCGCCATGACCATCAAACTGGCCGAGATGCGCGCCCGCCTGATTCGCCTCGACGCACTGGGTGAAAGACTCACCCAGATAGCGCGCCTTGAAGATGGGGAATTCAACTTCTCCAATACACCAGGTGTGGGTGGCCCCGAGGGCTCACCCCTACAGCGCAGCATCAGCTCAATCAACGTGCAGCCTGAGTTAACCGCGATCTTTGATCAACTGGACCGCAAGCTTGAAAATCGCGAATCCCAGTTGCAAATACTCACCTCAATGATGTCCGACAACCGTCTCAAGAAAGAGCAGACCGTTGCCGGAACACCGATCAACAAAGGTTGGATGTCTTCCTCCTACGGCATGCGCACTGACCCATTCCATGGCAAAGAGCGCTGGCATGGTGGTGTTGATTTCGCCGGTAAACAGGGCTCAGAAGTCATTGCCGTTGCTTCCGGTGTAGTGACCTGGTCAGCCAAGCGCAGCGGTTACGGCGACATGGTCGAGATCAATCACGGCGATGGCTTTGTCACTCGCTATGGCCACAATGAAAAAAATCTCGTGACCCTTGGCAGCATAGTCAAAAAAGGTCAGCAGATTGCCCGCATGGGCAGTTCCGGTCGTTCTACCGGCCCCCATGTACACTTCGAAGTGTACAAAAACGGCCGCACCGTCGACCCGGCAAGCTATATCCACAAGACCTACCGCTAATACCCCCGCACAACCTGTCGGATCCCTACAGATGGCGTAAGCCCTAGGTAGAATTGGTCGACACTCTGGTTATCTTTTGCCCTGGAAGTCTCCTTATCTATTGATGGAAAAAATTACATGTTCGCAAATATATTCAAGAAAGTTTTCGGTACTAAAAATGACCGAGAAATTCGTAAGCTCGGTAAATCTGTCCTTAAAATCAATGAGCTAGAGGCCGGTTTAGGCGCGCTCAACGATGCTGATCTCAAGGCCGAAACCCTGCGACTCAGAGGCAAGCTAGAAGCGGGCAGCAGTCTCGATGAGTTACTGCCAGAAGCCTTTGCTCTGGTCCGTGAGACGTCCAAAAGAGTCATGGGCATGCGTCACTTCGATGTGCAGATGATCGGTGGCATGACATTACATCAGGGTCGCATTGCTGAAATGCGCACCGGTGAAGGTAAAACCCTAGTTGCCACATTGGCAGCCTATTTGAATGCACTGCCAAGCAATGGTGTGCATGTAATCACCGTGAATGATTACCTAGCCCGTCGTGATGCCCAGTGGATGGCACCGCTGTATCAGGCGCTGGGTCTTTCCGTTGGCGTGATTCAGTCCTATCAGGGCCCAGATAGCCCGAACTCATTTATCATGGACCAAGGTGACGAGACCCTGCGTCCCAGTAGTCGTCGTGAAGCCTATGCCGCGGATATTACCTACGGCACCAACAATGAATTTGGTTTCGACTACCTGCGCGACAATATGGCCTTGCGCCAGGATGATAAATCCCAACGCGGTCTCAGTTTCGCCATAGTCGATGAAGTGGATTCGATCCTCATCGATGAGGCGCGCACGCCGCTGGTTATCTCTGGCGCTGCTCAAGACAGTTCTTCTCTTTATCGCAGCGTTAATGCCCTGACCCTGAAACTGGTTGGCGGCACTGAAGAAGAGCCGGGTGATTTTGTTGTTGATGAAAAAACGCGCTCAGTAGAACTCTCTGAAGATGGCTTCCAGAAAGTGGAAGATATCCTAATAGGTGAGGGCTTACTCACCGCGGACGAGAGTCTCTATCAGGCTGCTAACCTGGGCCTATTGCACCATGTACACTCGGCACTGCGTGCGCAAAACCTCTTCCAGCGTGACGTTGAATATATAGTTCAGGACAACCAAGCCGTCTTAATCGATGAACACACCGGCCGCACCATGCCCGGACGTCGTCTCTCTGAAGGTTTGCACCAGGCCATTGAAGCCAAAGAAGGGCTGGATATTCAGCAGGAAAGCCAGACATTAGCTTCCACCACCTTCCAGAATTATTTCCGTCTTTACGAAAAGCTCGCCGGCATGACCGGTACAGCTGACACTGAAGCCTTCGAGTTTCAGCAGATCTACGGTCTGCAGGTCATGGTTATCCCCACCAATGTTGAAGTGAAGCGCCAAGACCTCAATGACCTGGTGTTTTTAACTCAGGAAGAAAAGTACGAAGCAGTGATCGAAGATATCGCCGATATCACCGCCAAAGGCGCGCCAGTGCTAGTGGGTACTGCCTCGGTTGAAACCTCCGAACTGCTCTCTCAGATGCTCAAAAAGGCCGGTGTTAAGCACAATGTATTGAACGCCAAACAGCATGAGCGTGAAGCCAACATTATTGTCGAAGCGGGACTTCCCGGTGCGGTCACCATCGCCACTAATATGGCTGGTCGCGGTACAGATATCGTCTTGGGCGGCAATGTTGAAGCCGAGATCAAAGAGCTCGACAACCCCAGCGCAGCTACATTGGAAAAGCTCAGAGCCGAGTGGCAAGAGCGCCACAAAACGGTTATCGAAGCCGGCGGTCTGCATATAGTGGCCACCGAACGCCACGAGTCACGTCGTATTGATAATCAGCTCCGTGGTCGATCCGGTCGTCAGGGTGATCCAGGTGTCTCGCGTTTCTATCTATCTCTGGAAGATCCACTGATGCGCCTATTTGCCTCAGACCGAATCAAAAACATGATGCGCTCAATGGGCATGGAGCACGGTGAATCTATAGAACACAGCATGGTTACCAATGCCATTGTCAAAGCCCAGCGCAAAGTCGAAGGTCGCAACTTTGATATCCGTAAGCATCTGTTGGAATACGACGATGTGGCCAATGACCAGCGTCAGGTGATCTATCAGCAGCGCAACGATTTGTTGGAAGACGGCGATATCTCCGACGTGATTACCGCGGTTCGCGAAGATGTGGTTATTCAGTCAATGGATATGTTTATTCCGCCCCAGAGTCTCGAAGAGCAATGGGATATCGAAGGTCTAGAAAAATCTCTGCACACAGACTTCACATTGCAGTTACCCATTAGCCAATGGCTCGAAGAAGACAGTCGCCTCGACGAAGAGACTCTCCGCGCCCGAGTTATTGAACTGGTGCAAGAGGACTATCAAACGCGCTACGCCGATGTGGGTACCCAGATGCGCGAAGTGGAGCGTCAGATCATGCTTCAGGTGCTCGACACCCAGTGGAAAGATCACCTCGCCAATATGGACCAGCTACGTCAGGGCATTGGTCTGCGCGCCTACGCACAGAAAAATCCCAAGCAGGAATATAAGCGCGAGTCCTTCGCCATGTTTGAAGAGCTGCTGGCCAATATTAAATACGAAACCATTCGTTTCCTCAGCCATATTCAAGTGGCCAGCGATGACGATATGCGCAAGCTAGAAGCCCAGCGTCGCAAAGAGCAGGAAGGCCGCGAATACCAGCACGCAAAATCAACCGATCTGATTCAAGAGCCGGGTGAAGAGGGCGCTCCAGCAGCACAGCCAGTTCAGCGCCTAGGACCCAAGGTAGGACGCAATGATCCCTGCCCCTGTGGTTCCGAGAAAAAGTATAAGCAGTGTCACGGCAAAATTAATTAAAACAGATAAAGATTGGGAATAACGATGGCCACAGGTAATAAACCCTTTCCACAGATGCACCCAGTTGCTGGGTTCAAACTGGGCACCACCAGCGCCGGCATTAAAACCCCGGGACGCAGTGATCTGGTAGTGATGGAACTGCAGCCCGGTTCTGCAGTGGCCGGAGTGTTCACCCAGAATGCCTTCTGTGCCGCACCTGTAGTGGTGGCCAAACAACATCTCAGTCGTGCAACGCCAAGATATCTAGTGACCAATACAGGAAACGCCAACGCCGGTACTGGCGAGCAGGGCATGAACGACGCTCAAGCTAGCTGCGCAGTTCTGGCTGAGCTACAGGGAGTTTCTCCAGATCAGGTGCTACCCTTCTCCACCGGCGTGATTGGTGAACCACTGGCCATAGACAAACTTCTCGCGGCACTGCCCGCCGCAGTGGCAGCTCTAGATGAAGACAGCTGGGCTCAGGCCGCTCAGGGTATCTTGACCACCGACACCAGACCCAAAGGTGCGAGCCTGCAATACCAGCCTAACAGCGCCTCTGGCGAGTTGATCACCATTACCGGTATCACCAAAGGCTCGGGCATGATTAAGCCCAATATGGCTACCATGCTCGGCTATGTGGCCACCGACGCCAAGGTGGACGCTGAATTACTCCAGCGTGCCCTGAGGCTAGTCGCGAATAAATCCTTTAACCGCATTACCGTGGACAGCGACACCTCGACCAATGACGCAGTGATCCTAGTGGCCACAGGTGCCAGCGGATTGGTTATAGATGAAAGCAATTTTGAGCAGTTTTTGGCTCAATTAGAAACCGTCTTTATTGAATTGGCCCAGTCGATTATTCGCGATGGCGAAGGGGCAAGTAAATTTGTTTCAGTGATCGTCGACGGCGCATTGGATTCAGCTGAAGCCCTTAAGGTCGCCTACACAGTAGCGGAATCACCATTGGTTAAAACCGCACTGGCCGCATCAGACGCCAACTGGGGCCGCATTCTTGCTGCCGTGGGTCGCGCCGGTGTTGAAAACCTTGATGTTAGCCGAGTTTCTGTGCATCTCAATGACGTCTTAATTGTCGAAGCCGGAGGTCGCGCAGCCAGTTACACCGAAGCCGCAGGCGAACAGGCCATGATGCCGGAAGATATCACCATTCAAATTTCTCTTGATCGCGGTGCACCGGGAAAAACCGTCACAGAAACTATCTGGACCACCGACCTCACCTATGAGTATGTGCGCATCAATGCCGAATACCGCACTTAGTTCTTTGGCTGAGCTCTTTATTAAGTTCTTTATTAAGTTCGCACAGTGAAACGCATCCACGTAGTGGCCGCGATTATCGTCGGTCCAGACCAGCAGATATTTATCTCACGTCGTGGAGACCATCTCCACCAGGGCGGACTGTGGGAATTTCCCGGGGGCAAAGTTGAAGTGGGTGAAACTCCCGACGCAGCGCTTGCCCGAGAGCTGTTTGAAGAAATTGATATCCATGTCACCAGTTCGCAACCCTATATGCAGGTGGAACATGACTATGTGGATAAAAAAGTCTTGTTGGATATCTGGCAGGTAGATGGTTTTTCTGGGGATGCCCGTGGCAAAGAAGGGCAGCAATGTCGCTGGTTGACTCTGGACCAGTTGCTGGCGCCAGCAGTAGATAATGACTTATGTTTCCCCGCTGGCAATCAGCCAATTCTTCAGCGTCTTGCGGAACAGGGTCTTAAGGCCCTAAAGCCCTAAAGTTTTGAACCTATAGCCCTAAGAATAGTAGCCCTAGAAATAGTAGCTAAAAAATAGTAGCTCTAAAACTAGAAGCCTTTAAGAATCCAACAAATCCGGATCAATCATTCCCGCATTGAGCAGCTCTTGGGCTAACTGGTCAGAATCCATGACCTCTGGATCTAATAGAGCAGCACCTTTAATCGCAAAACTCTCCTGAGCCCAGCCACCAAAATCAATTTGCTGACAACGCTGACAGCAAAATGGGCGAAAGGGGAATTTGTCCGTCCACTCAATTTGAGTTTTACAGGTCGGGCAATTTAATTTGGTTACCGTACTCATTGAATCTGTTCCTGACTGGCTGAGTGTCTTTTGTGCAAGCTTAATTATGCAAGCTTAGAAGAGTCTGGTGAATTGCCGCCACACGGGGTGCCAAGCTCTCCAGAGACAGAGCATTATCCAACACAATATCGGCACGGGAAAGCTTTTCCTGCCGCGGCATTTGAGCATCAATAATCCGTTGAATTTGATCCGCCTGATTGCCATCTCGCGTGCAGGCACGCTCTATTTGCAGCTCAACGGGTAAATCCACCAATACCACTTTATCAACCAGCTGATGCTGATCGGTTTCAAATAGCAGCGGTGATTCGAGAATCACATAGGGGCTGGTAGCGGCCTGTAAGCGCTGCACAATCCAGTCGCGAATTAAAGGGTGCAGCAGAGACTCGAGCCAGAGTTTCTGATCTGGGTCAGTAAAGATAATCTGTCGCAGAGCAGCGCGATCTAAACTGCCATCCGCCTGAATAATCTGACTGCCGAATCGTTCACTGATTACCGCCAGCGCTGGCATGCCCGGCTCAACCACCGCACGAGACGCCTGATCCGCGTCCACGGTTTCAATACCAAGCTGACGAAAGCCCTCAGCCACAGTGCTTTTGCCACTGCCAATACCACCGGTTAATCCGATAATTAGCGAGCTAGAATTAGCTTCTGAATCAGCCTCTGAATTAGCCTTTGAATTAGAAAATGTTGAATTCACTATAGAACGCCATGGTTATGGGTATAGATATTGCTATCGAGATTAATAGCATCGCAAAACCTCTTACGTTAAGCGCCGCCCCTAAAGGCCAAATACACTTAAATACCAGGCGAGGATCTTATCACCCCAGATTAAAGCAATCCAACCGGCCATGGCCAAAAATGGCCCAAACGCCATGGGCATCTGTTTTTCTCGGGCCTTCAGCAGCAGCCCGCCAATACCTACCACAGCGCCCACAAAGGTCGACAAAATAATTATCAGCGGCAGCATCTGCCAGCCCATCCAAGCACCCAGAGCGGCGATTAACTTAAAGTCACCGTAACCCATACCCTCTTTACCTGTCACTAGCTTAAACAGCCAAAACACCGACCACAGCGAGAGGTAACCTGCCAGAGCACCTATCACCGCTTCATTGAGGGGAACAAAGGTGCCACTGAGGTTAGCAAACAGCCCCAGCCACATCAGTGGCAGAGTGATTTGATCCGGTAACAGCTGCTCGCGAAAATCAATTCCCGTGAGAGCGATTAATACCCAGGTAAACATCAGGCAATAAGCCGCCATCAGCGTCAGGCCGAATTGGAAAACAATAAAGGCCGTAGCCACTGCGCTAAACAGCTCTACCAGTGGATATTGGATCGAAATAGCAGTCGAGCAGGCTTTGCACTTGCCGCCCAAAAGCACATAGCTGACTACGGGAATATTGTGCCAGGGTTTAATGGGCACACCGCAAGAGGGGCAGCGCGACGCCGGTGCAGACAGTGACAGTTCTTCTTCCGGTTCTAGGGTTTTGTCAGCCGACTCTGTTGATAAGCCAAGAAAATCCTCAGACTCACGACGCCAGCTATTTTTTAACTGCTCGGGAAAACGCAGAATCACCACATTGAGAAAGCTGCCGATAATTAAACCGAAGGGAAAGGCGGCGATGGCAAGTGCCGTGGCGGATAAAGAGGCCGCGGCGGATAGACCAGTTTCTAAAAGCATAGATTATTCACAGTTGGGGCCCAGCATAAATCTCAGTGCTGGGCGGTTTTGGATGTCGGTGACTGTAATTTAGACCACAGAGTGATTGCGGGCTATTAAACCACATTACCCAGCTGGAATATCGGCAGATACGCGGCGACATTGCCTGCTATCAAAATAGGGACGCTAGGCTAGCTTTAAAAAAATTTGAGTTAATCAAGGGGGCTCAACTAGATAATTCAAGCCCGATAAACACGTCCACGATACCGTTTAGACTTGCCGCTTTTTTGCTAGCATTTCTTAAATATGCAGCTAATGAAGACCTGACGGCTATATGGCCGCTTAGTTTGGTTGAAAGCGGCATCCCACTAGGCCCAACGCCTGAATACGTCATCATAATAATCCAGGAGCTTCGTGACGCTGGTATTATTACCCTCAGCCCTGATACGCCTCCAGACAAAACAATGCTAAAAGAAAAAGAATTTCACTTTAATATTAATGACGTAGTGTGGGACGTTTCAGTAACAGTGGATGATTCGCTAAAGAGCGTGTATGAACGTCTCACTCGGAAGATTAAAACAGACGACTACCTCTTCAAGCAAAGACATTGCATCAAGGACCTTTGCAACGAACTTAGTTTAGCCGAGTGTGTCCGTCATCTAGAATTCGAAACGGAAAAGTACGGATTGCCATATAGAGTGGGAGAGAAGACAAAAAAAGTGCTGGTTAGCGCTCTTGAGTCATTCCCAGCTAAGCACGTATGTTACTTCATTTGGAAGGCCTGCAGGGATGCAGCAGCCTACAAACAACAAGTTAATATCTCTGGGCTCCGAGCGGCAAATACAATACCTAGAAATATAGAAAGGTCTTGTGTAGTGTCGATAGCTGACAAATGGAACATCAAAGGTTTCAGGCGTAACGAGCAATCATCCGTTAGCCAAGTCGTATTTAATACTGCACTAAACACATTTGATGGCGGTTTTGAACAGCCTATAAGTGCGTTAATCGAATCTATACCTAGACCAAACGAAAATGATTTGGACGACCCTGATCCAGAGGATTAGGTTTAGTGAAGGCCCTACAACCACTTTGCCTGACAAATACCGGGAACCTGATGCTTATGACTGAAATGAACTTACTACGATAGAGGCACATATCTGATTCTTTAAAACTATTAAGGAAAGTGTCAACATGAACTACTATTTAAACCTTTCCAGGTAACAGGCGACATCATTCAATCCGCCTGCGCTCATGATCAGCTGTTCAGGTATACCTTTCAGATGGGAATTTTCAGAGGACATCCATACCCTCATCTCGGCTTCATGGCCGCCCATGATGCTATGTAATGATTTGTAGGCTCTTACCAATAATATTGCGACTTCCTCAGATTCTAGTTGTGTCTCTTTCGAGATTTGAGCGACTTGCGCTGTATCAAGTCCCAGAAAGTGAGCTGGTCTTGGCGAAGATTTCGTCAGAATGTCCTTGACCATGCTGGTACCATAATATACTGTTTAGATATACAGTATAGGCACAATCTATCGATCCGTAAACCTGAATTATTTGTGATCGTATTCAGCGTCTTGATGACCTGGGGTTCGTTTGGAAGGCGAAATGATACAAGGGAAGTTAGTATTCTCTAACGCTATCGATATACACAATATACACATAATACACTCTAACTATCGAACGTATCTTGCTTAGTAAAAAGGCAGATTTATCTGCCTTGATACACTATATACACACTTTAGGGCGCTCCATATAACCTCGGGAGCCTTTTTTTATGCCTTCCCAAAACCCTAATCCACCAGCCTCATCGACAAATCCACCGCACGAATATGCTTAGTAATACTCCCAGATGAAATAAAGTCCACCGCCCCATGGCTATAGGCATTAATTTTCTCTTCGGTAATATCCCCAGACACTTCAATCTTAGTCTCACCCAAGTCTATGGACGACAGCGCCTCTATATCCGCAGGTGAGAAGTTATCCAACATCACCACGTCTGCTCTGGCAGCCAGCGCCTGATGTAATTCCTCCAGTGTTTCCACCTCAACTTCCACTAGCTTATCCGCGGCGATCTCTCGGGCTTTGGCTATGGCTTTGCCGATTCCGCCACAGGCGGCTATATGGTTTTCTTTAATCAAAAAGGCGTCATAGAGACCTATGCGATGATTTTGGCAGCCGCCCACAGCTGCAGCATATTTCTGTGCCAGGCGCAGGCCGGGAATGGTCTTGCGAGTGTCGAGTATTTTAATCCGGCTGTTGGCGCTATTTAAACTGATCTCAGCATATTGACGGGCTGTAGTGGCGGTGGCCGAGAGAGTCTGCAAAAAATTTAGTGCGGCGCGCTCGCCTGTTAATAGCACTCTGGTATTGCCGCGCAGGGTAAAAAGCTTTTGATTGGGGCTGACACTGTCCCCTTCATTAATATGCCATTCGACCTGTGTGCTTTCGTGGGTTCCATCTGTTTGCTTGGCCGCAGCACTGTCCAACTGGCGAAACACCTCATCTACCCAGGGGCGTCCGCAGATCACCGCATGATCACGGCAGATAATCACTGCCGTGGCGCGCTGCTGTTGCGGGATCAGCTGGGCGGTAATATCGCCACTGCCAATATCCTCCTCGAGAGCGCGGGCAACACATTGGGGAATGTCATTGAGAATCTGGTTGTTTACGGTGGGAATTTGAGCCTGTTCGGTGCTGGCCATTAGCGTCTCTATCGTCAGTTTCAAGTGGTCATAATCTATGTCTGCAAGCCTTGCAGGGCTGGCTTGCAGTGGAAGGTCGGGATTATAGCAGCAATGATTACGGGGATATTTGTTGCCAAGAAAATTTAGCCGCGGTTTTTTTATATGAACTGGTTCAAAAAGGTCCACACTTGAATGATTAATTAGCTAATTAATTGCTGATTATCAAATAACCAGTCGACCAGTGATTGCCAGTGAACAAGAGTCGCGCCATGAGGATGGCAGGTAATGAGCAAGGAATCTCATTCAGCAGAGCAACAGCTCCTAAAGTCGTTGAGGCATTACTGCCAGCAACATCTTTCTGCTGCCTTTGATAAATTCCAACCAATCTCTACCACCAAACTAACCGCACTGGCGGCAAACGCCCCCAGTAACCGCTTACAAACTCTCTATTTGGATACCCAGCGACTGCTGCGTCTGCAAGGCGCAGAAATTGAGTTGCGCACTATAGACAGTGCCCTGCATCCGCTTTCTCTATCTAATTGCCTGCTGTCTGATTCTGTTCTAACGGACCCTGGTCCATCTCATCTTTCCCAGGACATCAGCAGCCGGACTGCGCAATTTATGGGCTCTGTGGACAGTGCAGATGCTCGAGCTGGAACTGTAGCCAAAACTAAAACGAGTAGGGTAGTCGGGCGCTCAGGGCGGACTGCCGGCGACAGTCTTAAGCTGGTCGAGCATGAAGATCTTGAGGTGATGATTGCTCTGGATAATAGCTCTAGCTCTGTACGTGAGGCCTTGGGCAGCGAACTCTATGAGCTGGAGGGACGCTTTAAATCGCTCTTTACTGGCGACGGTAATAGTCATAGCGGACTGCCATTGTCGCCGGACGCTCTGCTCGAAGCTTCTGCCAATTCCCTAGATGACGATTTGATCGCCCTTGAAGTGCAGCTTGAACTGGTCAAGATCTTTGCCGAGGTCTGTTTTGATCAATCCTACGGTGAGATGCTCTGTCTGGTGATCGATCAGCTGGCCGAGGCCGGCTTTGAGTTAGTAGAAAGCATCGAGGCTGAGCAGGGTTCATTGCGACCGAAAGCTAAGGCGGAAAAGGCTGAACCTAAGGAAGTTGAGTATAAAGAGGCTGAGTACAAAGAGGCTGAATATAAAGTAGCTGATTATAAAGTAGCTTCGTTTGAAAAGACGCAGCCTGTGAGTAGTGACGCGAATCTTGTTACTGCAGAGTCTGGGGAGTACCCAGAGCCACAGAGGGCAGCTGAGAAGCGTTCTACCGCCAGACCTGCGGGTCTAAACCAGGCCATTCCCCCAGTGGGCGTCGAAGAGCAGAGCCCAGCTTATGAAGGTGAGCCGCTGATTGCCAACACCCGCATCCAGACTGAGCTGTTGGCCAAAATTAGCTCCATGCTGGAGAACGCTGAGGAGGACGCCCGGCTTGAGGTATCTCAGCAGGGCAGTTCAGCTGGCCATCAAGT
>Ga0307488_10000684_pt1 | contig 28255 bp, 24 predicted proteins | sample SB02metaG_FD_202248 | JGI IMG/M metagenome (GOLD analysis project Ga0307488, IMG submission 202248) | Sea-ice brine microbial communities from Beaufort Sea near Barrow, Alaska, United States - SB 0.2 | ecosystem: Environmental > Aquatic > Marine > Coastal | place: USA: Alaska | collected...
CGGATGCTTATCCTGCGTTAAATATTATAGATAAAACACAGCAACATGAGCCAAGAGTCACGCCAAGTGAAAAGGTTGACGAATGGTTGCCTCGGGTTCATATCGCGATAGGTAATTTGAAAACGTTTTTGTTGGGCACGTTTCATGGCGTTACGGGTAATTACTTACAAGAATACTTGAATGAGTTTTGTTATCGGTATAATCGCTGTTTTGTGGAAAAACAAATACCTAATCGATTGTTAAACTTGGCAATTATTCATACTCCTTTAAAATCGACCTGAGTTAAATGGAGAAGCATGTAAAATATTATGTTTTCGTTTGTCATAGAAAATTATTAGGGTGAATTTAGTTTTGTATTCAAAAATCATTTTAAAATCAAAAAAAAAGCAAACCATATAATTGTTTGCTTTTAATAAATAACACTTTGAAATGTGAATTATTATCTGAAGTTGCTTTCGCTTTTACTCCATAATTTCATAAAAACTGATTCAACGGCTACACTCGCAGCTAACCCAAGTCTTTCGGGTAAACTTTTCTTCATACTATATTTGACAGTGAATATTTTCTTTTCTTGATTTGTAGCAAGAATATAATCATCTGAGGTTTGAATTTGATCAACTAGACCAAGTTCCTTTGCCCTAATACCATACCAATATTCACCAGTTGCCACTTTTGAAATATCTAATTGTGGTCGTTGTGTATGCACGAAGTCCTTGAACATGTGATGTACATCTTCAAGCTCTTCTTTAAATTTTTCGCGGCCTTGGTCATTATTTTCACCAAACATAGTTAAAGTACGTTTGAACTCACCTGCGGTATGTTGCTCGAATTCAATATTACTTTTCTTAAGCAATTTATTGAAATTTGGTAGTTGCGCAATGACCCCTATCGAGCCAATAATGGCAAACTTTGCAGCCAATACATGGTCTGCAACACAAGCCATCATATAACCACCACTTGCAGCGACTTTGTCTACAGAGATAGTAAGTTTAATATTTTTGTCTTTAATTCGTTGTAACTGTGATGCGGCAAGGCCGTAACCATGCACTACCCCGCCTCCACTTTCAAGCCTGACTAAGACTTCGTCTTCTGGCTTAGCTACACATAAAATAGCCGTGACTTCTTCGCGCAGATAATCCACCTCGTGGGCGTCCATCGAACCAGAAAAGTCGATAACAAAAAGTTGCCCTTTGCTAGTCTCAACATCATCTTTATTCTTCTGCTGTTTCTTTTTCTCTTTTAAAGTCTTCTTCTGATCTTTGTGGAATTGCTTAAGTTCGTCCTTACTTAATAATTCACCTCTTGCAAACTCAGTGATCGACTCTAATTTATCTGACAAAGAACTAATTTCAAGATGACCTTTACCTGGTTTTTGCTTACTGACTAAACCAATGATACCGCCAAGCGCTAAAAGAATGGCCGCGACTATTGTTATTGCTTTAGCAATAAATAATCCGTACTCATATAAAAAATCCAAACAGATTTACTCCTTAACATTATTTTAATATATATGGGGATAAATTAACAAAAAAAAAGCCGAGTAATTCACTTGGCTTTTTATTTTAAGATGTAAGTTTAATTTTCAACCACTGAGGTATCAGAAACAACTATGTTTGCGCCACCAGTAACAATAAATGATACGGCTTGGCTTTGCATTTCTGTGGTGGTTGCAGCACTAATGCCAGGAATTAAAAGTGACAAATGATCCCCCGAGATAAATCTGACAACGCCACTACCTTGTGCTGATGTTGAGACTTTTGACAAGCCCATAATATCTGCCAATGGCTGCCCACCAACTAAAGGTAAAGATGTGGTGACTGGACTAACCTGATCAATCAACGCTGTGCTGCCGTCATCATTGTTTCCTCCACCTACGACCAACTGCAATATTGTCGGTGTTGTATTGGTTAATTCAGCGGCATAACTAATAGGGTCTGCAGCATCGGTAACCGTTTGCGCAGCGAAAGCAACAGAGGTGAAAGCAGCATTCATTACTGCTGCTTGCTCAGCAGTAATGACTTGCTCAAAGGCTAAGTAAGCGGGACCTACAACATCTTCAGCTGGTATTCCATTTTGCATTGCAAAGGCCGTTAAAAACACTACAAACTCAGGTGAAGATGCAACTAATAGTTGGCCTTTAATACTTGGGCCAAAAACAACTGAATCAAACGAACCTGCGCTGAGTCCTCCAGAAGGCACATTGATATTGGCTGTTTTAAACGCATACATACTATCAAACGCGGCTAAATCTCCAGCTAAACTTTTATTAGCTAACGCGACTGCAGCAGTTCCAAATATGGCACCTAAACTATGTCCCATAAAATGAACTTCTGTAGTATTTAAATCAACTAAACCTGTTAAATCATTGATTGCGTTTAGTGCTAATCTGAAAGCCATAATATCAGCGATACTTTGACGACCATTATCTCGTGTATTTAGTAGGATTAAAGAGGTATAGCCGGCACTGTCAAAAACATCCTCACCAATTGTAATGATTCGATCACTATGTAGTGGGTGATCAATTGCCGCAGAAGCGTAACCAGCCATAGCTAAAGCAGATGCAACAAATAAAGCATTATTTTTCGTGCCGCCTAAACCATGTTGAAACACCACCACTGGCCAACCTCCAACTGGTTTAGTTTGCGCAGGCACAACACCACCCGTTGCGGAAGATATCATGGCGATAACTGATTCGTCTGGCACAGTGAAAAGTACGCTAACAGCTTCAGTACCCGCTTCATTATATAAGGTGTTTACATCGTCTGTTTGACGGCCTTGTGAATCAGGGATAGGACTAAATTTAGTGATATTTCTTGGATCTGTCATGCCTAAACTAGTTAAATCTAAATCAAATAAGGTGCCACCTGATGCTACCTGACACTTTGCATTGTTAGGACCCACTTGACCTGCTTGAATTAACCCTGTAATTACCTCAACATCCAAAGATTGTAGAGTTGCGCCACTAGTACATGCCGCTCTCCACCAATCATTAGCAGGATTAGTGGTACTAGAGTAATAAGGCAACTTCACCTCACCTTCGACTATAGTTGAGGTACACAATGACCCCACCGATGCAAAGGTGGCAGTAGCTGTAACATTTAATGGAGACGTTGGATCTGAAACAGCAGCAATAAGTCCATCACAAGTATTCAGTCCCACAGCATTTAATTGCTCTAACTGATCAGCAGGAAGCAATAAAGCAGAAAGGTTTTCAAATACAGTATCAGGGCCCGTGGTTAATTCGGTAGTAATGTTCGGTAAATATTCTGATGCCAAAGCATTGGCGGTGGCAAAATCAGCACCAGTTGCTAAGGTCGCCTGAAATGCTTGGGCATAAGGCGCAATGTTTAACTGTTTAACTGTGCTTAGGGCATCTTCTGTAGATTGCGTAGAAAAGTAAGCGGCGTATGAAACATCAGTTGTAGCTAATCCAGCAGGCTCTAATACATTCACTAAGGAATTCACTATACCTTGTAATTGCAATAAATCATCAGAGCCTAATGCGTTAGTGCTAATATCTTGACGAGCCAGCTCCCAAGTAATAGAGCCTTTCACTGCTCGGCCGTCGGTTGATTTTAATTCTTCAGTGACAACTAACATATGGCCCTGAGAGGACTTCATGGGTTTACGAGGGATAACACTAATAGCGCCAGCACCTGCAGTATAAGAGGCAACAAAATCAACGCCATAGGTTAATTCTTCGCCTAGTTCACATGGCACACCGGGTGCACCAATAGACAAAGCGAGCGCCTGACAAATGTCCGAAGTACCTTCTAAGGCTTGTGTCGCTTCAAAAATTCTAATAGATGCGCCAGACACAGATTCAGCATCAATATCCAGGTCATCTGTTAAGGATACTCGAATAGAAAACGGCATATGTGCAGACCAGCCGTCCAGCGCACTTAGAGAATGCAGCGGATTAGAGGGATCAAATTCATCACTACCCTCAGTATTAAGAGTGAAATCAAAAAATTTACCGTTTGGGATCATCAAAAAATCATTTGGGATGTTTAGATCTGCAGTTGCCGGATTAAACACTACCCGAACAAACGGCTCTTCGAGCACAACTGCTTGAGTGTCGTCAGTTACTGTGACATCTCCAGGTAAATCACCTCCACAAGCGGATAATCCAAATAGTGTGATTATCCCCGTACTTAATAGTATTTTTTTCATTATCCTGCCTCTATTTTGTTTTAATTTTTAAATCGTAAGTTATTGTAATTAAGATCATTAATAAAATTTTTGTAATAGATATGCATTATTTTTGTTTAGATGGTGTGACCAGTTGTTATCAATACAATATTATTGCCTTTTCAGACTGTTTGTAAAGCTTATATAAAAATCACTTTAAAAATATTGACCTACTGTTGGCCTATCACTTTCTTAGGTCAGCACTTCAGTGATACCATTTAATTATTGATTTTTTTAGATGTTCACTATGCATAACTACACGCCACAAAAACGTTTTCTTGATAAAAAAACAATCCTAATCACAGGTGCTGGAGACGGTATTGGAAAACAAGCGGCCCTGCACTATGCAAGATATGGCGCAACGGTCATTTTACTCGGTAAAACAGTAGTAAAGTTAGAAAGTGTTTATGATGAAATAATCAATAATGGGGGAAATGAGCCAGCTATAGTGCCTTTGGATTTAAAAGGAGCAACAGCCAAACACTACCGGGATATGGCAAGCACAATTAATGACCAATTTGGTTGTTTAGATGGCTTATTACATAACGCCAGTGTGTTAGGACATTTAGGACCCTTTGCACAAATTAGTGAGCAAGATTGGCAAAATGTATTTCAGGTGAATGTAACCAGTCAGTTTTTAATGACCCAAGCATTGTTACCTAGTTTAAAAAAGGCACCGCATTCTTCGGTTATATTCACAACGTCAAGTGTTGGATTAAAGGGTATAGCCTATTGGGGGCCTTATTCTATTTCTAAATTTGCCACCCAAGGTATGATGCAAATACTGGCTGATGAGTATGATAACAGTAATATTCGATTTAATTGTATCAACCCTGGTGCCACAAAAACGGCTATGCGAGCAAAAGCATTCCCAGCAGAAAATGCAGATCATTTAAAAACACCAGAAGAAATAATGGCCCTGTACTTGTACTTAATGGACAATGAAAAAAGCAGAGAGAATGGACAGACGTTTGATGCTCAACCTAAATAGCCTGAGAGCTTGGTTTTATCCAGCATCACTTTACATAACAACTGACTTAAACATAAAACCGGACATGAGCTGTCCGGTATTGTTTAAGAGTTCAGTTTTTACCTTATCCTTGATCCATTTTCGCCCAAGTATCTCTAAGGCCTACCGCACGATTGAAAATTAATTTATCACCCTGGCTATCTTTGTCCTTGCAAAAGTAACCCGTTCTTTCAAACTGGACCGGAGCACTAAGTTGTGCATGAACAAGACTAGGCTCAACTATTCCCTGTTTAACAACTAAGGACTCTTCATTGATACAGGCTAATAAGTCTTCCTCTGCTGCAGGATTGGGCACTTTAAATAATCTGTCGTACAAGCGTATTTCAACTGGAACACCCTTTGCTGCAGACACCCAATGGATAACACCTTTGACTTTTCGTCCATCAGCAGGATCTTTCCCTAAGGTATCTGTATCGTAGCTGCAGTAAACGGTAGATATATTACCCTGATCGTCTTTCTCAACTCGTTCTGCTTTAATGACATAAGCATTTCTTAGACGTACTTCTTTGCCTAACACTAAACGTTTAAACTTCTTGTTGGCTTCTTCTCTAAAATCTTCTGCTTCGATAAATATTTCTTTACCAAAAGGCACCGTTCTACTGCCCATTGATTCATCTGCTGGGTGGTTTGGCGCAATTAAGTTTTCGACATCGTCACCTGCATAATTTTCAATCACCAGTTTAAGCGGCTCAAGTACTGCCATCGCTCTTGGCGCATCAGCATTTAACTCTTCTCTTAAACACGCTTCAAGCATGGACATTTCAACCATATTGTCCATTTTGGTGACACCTATACGTTTACAAAACTCTCGCACAGAAGCTGAGGTATATCCTCTTCGGCGAAGACCTGCCACTGTTGGCATACGTGGGTCGTCCCAACCAGTGACTTGATTTTCTTCGACTAATTGAATTAATTTTCGTTTACTCAATACTGTATATTCAAGATTCAGTCTTGAAAATTCGTATTGATGAGGCGTGGTATCAATAGTGATATTGCTCAGTACCCAATCATACAAACGTCTGTTGTCTTGAAATTCCAGAGTACATAAAGAGTGGGTGATACCCTCAATCGCATCAGAAATGCAATGAGTAAAATCGTACATTGGATAAATGCACCACTTATCACCCGTTTGGTGGTGGTGAGCATAACGTACTCTATATAAAGCAGGGTCGCGCATACACATAAAGGGTGAGCTCATATCAATTTTGGCTCTCAGTAGACACTCACCTTCTTTAAACGCACCGCCTCGCATCTTTTCAAATAAAGCTAAGTTTTCAGTAACAGTGGTTTCTCTATAGACACTATTTTTTCCTGGCTCTTTTAAGGTACCCCGTAACTCACGCATCTGTTCTTGGCTTGAGAAATCAACATAAGCTAAACCTTTGTTAATTAATTCAACGGCAAAGCCATACAGTTGATCAAAATAATTGGACGAATAACGGACATCGCCATACCATTTGAAGCCTAACCAAGACACGTCTTGTTGAATGGCGTTAACGTAGTCGATATCCTCTTTTTCAGGGTTAGTGTCGTCAAATCTGAGGTTACATTGCCCTTGATAATCTTGAGCAATACCAAAATTAAGGCAAATAGACTTTGCATGGCCAATATGAAGATATCCATTTGGCTCAGGTGGAAAGCGAGTCTGGATCTGTGTATGTAATCCTTCGTTAATATCTTTATCTATGATTTGACGAATAAAATTGGTCGGACGACTGTCAGTCTCGGCCATTAATGCACCTTCTTGGTAAAACTTGCGAATTGTTAAAATATTATACCAGTATCAAATATCAAGATAACGGTTTTTATTGGTGTGTTTGGTATTTTATGCAGCGCGAAACCACTACTGCACCCTACCCCAATAAAAAATATATCCGACTTCGTCCTAAACGACTCCAACTGTTCTTACGCATATAACCAATGATAAGTTGTACAATTAATCCGGTGATAGGTGCTGCCACCCCAAGTATGGCGAGGTTGCTATTATCGGCACCTAAGGCTTCGAATATTCGACTAAGGTTGCCGTTTTATAAGGCAAAGCCAAATGGGATCCCTAAAGATCCAACACACAGACTCCAAATTTGCCAAAAATGTAACTAGGGTTTTATTTTTCGCGTCATTTTCTGCATCAAGTAATCTCTAATACAAATGTAAAATCTTGCTGAACTGCAAAACATTCACAATGGTAAATAAAAAGTAAGTTGTATGTTGAGAGAGTACCTTGAGTCTCAGTCAATCAACAACTTAATGCATACGTATTCACACTAAGTGAGTACGCCCGCATGGTTAATCAAAGGAAATGATGCACAAAGAAGTAACTTTTCTCGTAACCAATCAGGTACGGATGTTTTTTGATAATTTTGGGTGTCGACCATTACATACGTCATAGTGCTTTTAGCAATCAATTTTTGTGATTTAAAGTCGGTGATCAATATTTCAAAGCCATAGGAAGTATTGCCCACTTTTGTTGATGTCACTACAATCGCCAGAACATCATCAAACTTTGCAGATGAATGCCAATCAATATGCAAACTGACCACTTGGTTGTCTAAGCCTTTATCCAGTAAAATTTGAAATCCACCCACTGCGGCTCTGAAATATTCAGTCATAGCGATATCAATATAATCAGCATATCGGGCGTTAAATACAACCTGCTGGGCGTCACATTCTCCATATCGGACTCTTAATAACAAAGTGAACTGTTCAGTTATCATAGATGTGTTGGGTTGCGTCATGCTCTGCATTACCTTCCTTAATGAAATCGGGGTTTGTCTTCTAATTCTGTTGGGTCTTCAACTTGCCATTCTTCACCAATGTCGATGTCAGCATCCAAGGGGCTCTCTTCCCATTCATAGCGTTTCAGCACTGGTTTAGGGTCACTATCCCGCCAAATAAAAGCGGCAATCACACCTGCTAATGCTCCAAAAAAATGATACTCAAAAGAGATACCTTCTTCTCTAGGAAAAATGGTCATTGTCATTCCGCCATACAGAAGAAAAGCAATCATCATTATGGCGACCGAACTTTTATCACGGCGAAAGATACTGGCAACAAACAAAAAGAAAAACAAGCCGTGAGTTAGGCCACTGGCTCCAATATGGCTAGCTTGACGGGCAAATAACCACACCCCCACTCCTGATAATAACCAGACCAAACCTAAAACCTTCCACCATGATTTTGGATAACCATAATACAATACACTCGCTAAAATCAGGATCGCAAAGGTATTATTAAAAATATGCTCCAAGGACCCATGTATTAGTGGGGCGGTAAAAATACCAATTAAACCAATAGCATCTAAAGGAACCAATCCCAACCAGGATAGATTTAAGTCGAATAATATTTGCGCTGATTTAATACACCACAAAATGGCAATAAAACAGAAGGTATAAATAATGCTTTGTTTAAGTCTAATTTTTTCTTTCATATGATGGATATTGGGTAAAACATTTTGTTTTAAAGTCTCGTTAACTTTTAATGTTCGATTTATGTTGACACAATACTATTAATATTAGAAATTAAAATTTCACTCACCTTAAAATGGAAAGGGTTGATAGATGAAATTCATAAAATTGGCTTGTTTGCTGACTTCAATGGGATTTTCCGCCGTCTCTTATTCACAATCTTGTGGCAAGGTCATTGCTAATAAATTTGTTACCCAAGGCGATTTTGCGGTGACTTTAGAAAAACACAACGGAAAACGGTTAAACATCCCAAAACTCACTAAACTCCCAACAAGCCCCATTGAATCTAGTGGTTTTGCGATTTTAAAACTCACTCCAGGTATCCATGAATTTAGGGGATTTGCAATATGCGCCAGTGGCTACTGCAAAAGGTCTCGAATTTTAGGCGGTGGGGGCGCAGATGAAGTTGATTTTGCAATCGAAATTGCAGCGGGGAAAAGTTATAAGATTGCTGCTAGACCGGCACAACATAGAAGCTTGATCCCAGGCAAACGGTTTGATGTATTTGTGATAACAGAGCAAGAAATCGAATGTGAAGGAAAGGCAATAAAAGCCATAACCGCTGACGAAATCAATCCCGAAACATCGTTAGTTTCAATATAATTACCAGATAAAACAACACTAAAATCTTAGTCAAATCGAATAGATTTTGTCTAAGATTTTTTGTGTTTTATTTAAACGTGATAAATAAAACTTGGTAACCTGACCGCGGAATAAGGTGGGCTCGTTAATCAATAGCAAGCTATTTGGAGCAAGTCATACGAGTGTGCGTCGATAATAGTGATGCTGGGGCAATGACTTATCCTGCATTCAGTCTAGTTAATATGATTTCAAATATTGATCAAGATCTTGGGTAGTATCTATATCAACAATGCCTAACGGTAAGTCTACAGGTTTAACATTTCGTATATTTTTCTGAAGTAGTACTTTTGCCCCCTTATCACCCGTTAGTTGACTTAATTCCAAGAAGTATTTTTTAGGAAAGATTACTGGGGCGCCTAACCCTCCAGCATACTTAGCAGCAACAATGTTTAGGGGATGAGTTTTTGATTTGTCTATTAATTGGCTAAGTATTTTCTGTGTTAAGGCTACTTGGTCGGCTAATCCAATCAGTACATGAGATGTGTCGCTTGCAACCTCTTGTATAGCTTGGGCTAAGCCGTAACCCATACCATTAACCCAAGAAGGCACTAAATAGGTATCGATATTATCAGGTAACACTTTAGCGATTAACTTAGCATTTGCGCCTAATACAACGTACCCGTTGGTTATACCCTCTAGCCACTCTTTGTCTTGGCGATATTGTGAAAGACAATGGCAAATCATTGGCAGTCCATGGATATCTGCAAGTTGTTTTATTCCACCGAAACGTTTGCTTTGACCAGCGGCCAATAATATCAGCTGGGTTTTCACTGATTTAGCACACCAATGATATACAAGCCGTTTGCATTTTCTAATCCGGCATGTACTTCTGCTAACATCGACAGGGCAATGTATTCAGGCAATTCTCCGCCTAATCGCAAACCAATCGAGTTAGCTAAAGGTTTAGACATGTCATTTCTGGTCAACGTTACAATATCTAATACTCTGTCAGTATGATCAGTGAACTCAAGGCATCCAACATATTTGGCACTACTGCTTGGTACTAATTTTAATGCTGCGGCATCACGTTTTAGATAATAATTGTTCGTGTGAACCGGTTGCAACAATATGTTCACCATGGCGCAACAACCAATACCCCATTGCCAAGCAAGAACTTTTTCTTCGTGCTTATCGTATTTGATAATATCACCCTGTTGATTATCCCAGCAGCGCCTAGTTTGACGCATGATATTCGACTCTAAACACCCGCCACTTAACAAACCAAAATATTGTCCCGTGTCATTGATCAACATCATGGCCCCAGCTTTACGGTAAGAGGTGCCATCAGCTTCAATCATAGTGGCCAATACCCATAATGTTTGTCTCTGTTTTCAGGCCAGTGGCCCAGTAAATGGCTAATTCTATTTACCATTGAGATTATATCGCTGTTGATTTAACAAAAGGCACTTTAGGCTTGCGTAAATCAATCACTAAGGTTTCTGAAATTTTATCTTGAATAGCTTGACGATTGGGATCCCAAAACACCTGTAAAAACCCTGTTAGCCCCGTTGCAAAACCAGCGGCATACCCACCGTAACGGCCGAAACTTTCCCATAGATTTAAGGGTGTGTTGTCTAGTTTAATCACCTTCATGCCCATCATTTTTTTACCCGGTGTTTGTCCTTTCCACCAAGCAGTAAATATACTGAAATAGAACGCGGCCCAACCAAATCCAAGGCCTAATTCTTCCACTAAATTTTCTAACCAATTAATGAAACCTTTAGACTGAGTATATGATTTGTCCTTTTCTGAATTGTTTTCGACTAGCTTAATGGGGGATTGTTCAGTAGTTACTTGCTCAATAGATGCTTGCTCAGGGCTGTTATTAGCAGTTTTTTTTGTTTCAATAAATTGTTGTAGATGGGCAGTCAATTCCGTTTGTTGCTCACCACTAAGATTTTCAGATACTGAGCCTAGATACTTTTCCAAAACACCCTCTATGGCATCTTTATCTGAACCAATAGCAACGACATCTTGTACCAGTTCTTCGCCTAAAGTTTGTAAACAAACATAGGCTGGTTGGCACTCACCTTGGGCAACGTGAAGTTTCATGGCCTCTGTCTTAAGCAAAAATTTTGCCGTTAAAGCCACTATCGTTATTCCTTCCACTGTATTATCAGTGTTTACTGAAGTATCAGATGAGTCGCCAACAGGAGGGTTATCTTCATTAATTTCATCAACAATGCCCATAGCCACAACAAATAATAATAACGCCACTAGCAGCCTAAGAAAAATTCGAGCAGCGTTGAAACGTTTTTTAGTCTTTAACCTATTGCCAGCTCTAAAAAATGTCCAAGCAGCTACTGCAGCTAAGAATAAACTGCTGACTTGAGTCAGCAGTGCAATAAAAAATAAATCTATTAGTAAGCCAAAACCCCTACGAAATGGCCCCGCCAGAGGTGTGCCCAACAATTCGTCAGCCACAAAAAATGCATATGGGGTGACAATTTTTCGAGTTTCTTCGCGAGTTAAATGCGCAGTTCTATCGAAATTACCTATCGATTCAGACTCTAAATTAGTATCTGATTGACTAGTTTCCATGGCGGTGTGTTTTTCCATAACTGGTTATTTTATCCACTTCTTTTAGTTAGGCTTTTGATCCCCTCTCCTATTCCATCTAACGTGAGGGGAAACATTCTGTCAGCCATCAGTTCTTTCATTATGCTCACTGAAGCATAATAATTCCAATACTGACTTAACTGTGGGTTTAGCCATATAGCATGTTCAAAATGATGAAGTAACCGTTGCATCCAAACGGATCCAGCTTCTTCATTCCAGTGCTCTACACTTCCGCCTGGGTAGGTTATTTCATAAGGTCCCATAGTAGCATCACCCACAAAAATAAGTTTATAGTCAGCACCATATTTGTGAATAACATTAGCAATAGGAATGACTTCTGAGTCACGCCTTTTATTGTCTTTCCAAACGCCTTCGTATACACAATTATGAAAATAAAAGTATTCAAGATGTTTAAATTCGGTATGTACAGCTGAAAATAACTCTTCACATTCTTTAATATGTGCGTCCATCGAGCCACCCACATCAAAAAACATCAACACTTTTACCGCGTTGTGACGTTCTTTAACCATATGGATGTCTAAAAACCCAGCGTTTTTAGCCGTTGCACCGATTGTAGTCGGTATATCCAGCTCTTCTGTCGCCCCTGTTCGGGCAAACTTACGCAGTTTACGCAGCGCAACCTTAATATTACGGGTGCCTAATTCAACATCACCGGCTAAATTTTTAAATTCTCGTTTATCCCACACTTTAGCGGCAGAAAAATTTCGGTTGCCTTGTTGACCAATACGTACGCCTTCTGGATTATAACCATTCGCACCAAAAGGAGATGTACCGCCTGTACCAATCCATTTATTGCCTCCTTGATGACGTTTTTCTTGCTCAGCTAAACGTTCTTTGAGGGTTTTCATCAATTCTTCGAGACCACCCAACGCTTTAATTTGAGCTTTCTCCTCTTCGCTGAAATGCCTTTCTAAGGCATTTTTCAACCACTCTTCTGGTATATCCTTACCAAACAAGTCAATGCTTTGTACGCCTTCAAAATAGTCTGCAAATGCACGGTCAAATTTATCAAATTGGCTTTCATCTTTTACCATGATCATTTTTGACAAAAAATAAAAATCATCAATACTGGCAAATATGACACCTTTTTCTAACGCGTTCAGCAAGTCCAAAAGCTCTCTTAGACTCACTGATAAGCGGTATTCTCTGAGTTTAAAAAAGAAATCTATTAACATTAACGACGCGCCATAAAGACCAGTTTTTCAAATAGATGAATATCTTGCTCATTTTTAAGTAAAGCACCATAAAGGGGCGGAATACTTTGTTTACCGTCTTTATTTTGTAATGCCTCAGCCGGGATATCTTCAGCCACCAACAATTTTAACCAATCTAATAATTCTGAGGTAGATGGCTTTTTGCGAAGGCCAGGTACATCACGCAAATCAAAAAATGATTGTAGGGCTTGATTCAGTAATATTTTCTTAATCTCTGGAAAATGCACATCCACAATCTGACGCATTTCGTCTGCATCAGGAAATTGAATATAATGAAAGAAACAACGACGTAAAAAAGCGTCAGGTAATTCTTTCTCATTATTCGATGTAATGATCACAATTGGACGTTGTTTAGCTTTGACTAATTGTTGAGTCTCGTAAACAAAAAACTCCATTTTATCCAACTCTAATAACAAATCGTTTGGAAACTCGATGTCCGCTTTGTCTATTTCATCAATCAATAATATGGTGCGCTTTTCTGCATCAAATGCCTGCCATAACTTACCTTTAACTATGTAGTTTCCGATATCGTGCACTTTTTCGTCGCCTAACTGCGAATCACGTAAACGGGAAACCGCATCATATTCATACAATCCTTGTTGGGCTTTAGTGGTAGATTTGATATGCCACTGGATCAAATTTGCATCCAAACTTTTTGCTAGCTCTTCTGCCAACATAGTTTTACCCGTACCTGGTTCACCTTTGATCAACAACGGTTTTTCTAACGTAATCGCCGCGTTGACAGCAAGTTGCAACTCACGACTAGCAATATATTTTTCTGTACCATTAAACGCCATGTAAAACCTCAAACCTTATTAACAATTGATTAACCATAAGATATAGCGAAAAAAGCCCTTAAATGCAGCCTCCTACCCTTATCTCTGAGCATGAATATCTTTATGATAAAACAGTTTAACGAGCTATACGTATCAATAATATTTATAGGGCCTATTGTTGTTTCCCATATATATGAAAAACAGACTCTATCAATAACTAATCTGAGGTGTAACAATTACGGTTACACTGTAAAAAATAAAATATTAAGCAAGGAAATAACTATGCAAGTATACGACGACCATTCACTCGCCATTGGTAAAACACCTTTGGTTAAGCTAAATCGCGTTACAGGCGGCAACGTTTACGCCAAAATTGAATCCAGAAACCCAAGCTTCAGTGTTAAATGCCGTATCGGTGCAAATATGATTTGGGATGCTGAAAAAAAAGGACTGCTTAAACCGGGTAATGAAATTGTTGAGGCTACTAGTGGCAATACAGGTATAGCCCTCGCGTTTGTTGCTGCATCTAGAGGTTATAAAATCACTTTAACCATGCCTAGTTCAATGAGTTTAGAACGTCGTAAGTTACTTAAAGCCATGGGCGCAAATTTGGTTTTGACTGAAGCACCTAAAGGTATGAAGGGTGCAATTGCTGCTGCCAATGAGATTGTTGCTTCTGATCCATCCAAATACATCCCTATGCATCAGTTTGAAAACCCAGCTAATCCTGAAATACATGAAAAAACCACTGGCCCAGAAATTTGGAATGATACAGATGGGAAAATTGACATTTTTATCGCTGGCGTAGGCACAGGCGGCACTATTACTGGTGTCAGTCGTTACATCAAAAATACTCAAGGCAAAGCTATTACCACTGTAGCCGTTGAGCCCACCGACTCGCCTGTCATCACACAAGCCAAAGCAGGTGAGGCTCTTACTCCTGGACCACATAAGATTCAAGGCATAGGTGCAGGTTTTATCCCTGGCAACTTAGACTTAGATATGGTTGATGCGGTTGAACAAGTGAGTAATGAAGATTGTATGGCAATGACACATCGCTTAATGAAAGAAGAAGGCATTTTAGCAGGCATATCTTCTGGCGCAGCAGTAGTCGCAGCCAAACGTTGGGCTGAAAAGCCTGAGAATGCGAACAAAATTATAGTGGTTATTTTGGCTAGTGCATCAGAACGTTACTTGAGTAGTCCTTTATTTACTGGTGAGTTTTCTGACTCAGAAAATTTCCAGTAACCAATAAATAGTATGAATTTGTAAATTTACTAAATAATGTTTACATTAACGTTGATTAAATAGGGAGGCTAATGCCTCCCTATTCTTTTGATGAATCAAAAATCACGATAAGATAAAACTATGAGAGCAGACTCAACTATCAAAATGGAATGTACCATGCTAAAAAAAATTATTTTTATCTTAATATTTACCGTTCAACTCAGTGCATGTGACACATCGCACCCTAAACAAGGTGGTGGCAAATTCGGCGTGTTATTAGATACCGGTAATCCAGAATTCGCTGCAATTGAATTTTTTGAACACATTTATAGTAACAAAGGACTTGAAGGTGCTATTAAATTAAGCACCCCTAAAATGGAGCGCTTATTACGTTCTTATCACACCAATAAAGGTGTTCAAAAACATGTGCTTAATATGCGTTTCGATAAGGTGACTATCGAACCTAAGTTTCACAGCGCAGGCAGAAATGAATTTGCTAAAGATGCACAAATATCCTTGTTTTTTGAGGGCGAATTATATGGCGAAATATTAAAAGATCTGCGTCTTATCACACTGGTGAAAATAGGAACAGACTGGAAGGTAGATGAGGTCAGTTTGAACTAGTCTAGAACCCTACTACTGCGCCTCCCAGCCTAGGAACTGCCCAGAAATCAGTACGGCATCAATTATTTGAATACTATGAAGGCCCAGTTTAAATCTTGATTTTGCATTTAGTGGCCCATTTTCTCAAGTATTGGCTTTAACTTTTCAATCACAGTACCTTTTTCTAGGGCTATATAGTCATTTCTATTGGTCACTTTCGGCATCTTGCTGGCTGGTGGATATCGAACCCAAATACACCCATGATAGTTTGTGGTACGTAACTAACAATACGGCCACCAGAAGAAGCCAGTTCAAGAGCAAGCTGCCCTTCCCCATAGAAAACTATCGTTAGGGCTCATAGCCCAGCGGGGTCGTTTTGTTTATACTCAACCCTGTTAAATACAGCATCGTTATATCTATAGGATGAAAGAAAAGTCAGTGAGCTGATTATTCAGTAAAAAAATATCAACATAACGCCAAAGGCAAATTCGATGCTATTGATTATAGTCACTGCGTTACCTTCTTTATCCACAATATTAAAATGGTTAGTATTAGGCTCCCCATGAGTTTCCCCTTAAAAAGTTAGTTACAATAAAGGTTTGACCACAAAAGCTTACCCATTTTTTAATCAGGGCTGATTTACATCAATAACAAAACACTGAAGCTAACTAATCTCACAGAAATTAGTTACCATAGCTTTATTGACCATCCACTCAGATAATATGCTCAATCTACCAGCTCAGACAAAATACAGCTTCGCCCCTTTATTGATTATAATCCTTAGTATTATATTGACATTAACAGAGCCCATGAGCAGTAATTGGTTAGCTTATGACAGAAGTCAGCTTAACGGCTTTCAGTGGTGGCGATTAATAACGGGTCACTTCCTGCACACTAACATCGCACATTTGTTATTAAACACAGCAGGCTTAACGTTATTGTGGGCATTGCATGGCCAGTATTATCACATATCCCGCTTTCTGCTTATATTTATGTTGCTGTGCCTAGGGACATCAGGCGGCTTATATGTGTTTGCCCCACAAATGCACTGGTATGTAGGTCTATCGGGTGTACTTCATGGTTTGTTTGTCATCGGTGCTTATTTCGATATTCAGAACAAGTTCAAAACTGGATGGTTACTGTTAATGGGTGTTTGGCTTAAAGTTATACATGAACAAATTTTTGGGGCTAGTGAAGATGTAGCCCAGTTAATAGCAGCCAACGTGGCAATTGACGCCCACTTGTTTGGCACAATGACTGGCAGTAGCATCATACTGTATTATTTTGTAGTCAATAGAATTCAAAGCAAAAGGGGTCATAATCACTAAATCTGTTGAAGCAAGTGGTCAATACATATAAAAATAATAAACACTATCAAGTGAAAATTCAGGATCGTTTAGGTTAATTACACTTAATGTGTTTTTCGCCAATATGATAACCATTATTCACAGCTACATATACGCCCGAAATAATAGCCGAACTAGGTATTGTAATGATTGAAAATATGTCGTCTTGCCAAGCATAAAAAGTGGCATCACCATCAGTAAAATTGATAAGTTTTAAGGTCTTTTTGTCTGTCGACAAAGCACATTGAAATTCTTGACGTTCAGCAATGTGAGGGACAACAATACAACTCGGTAATAACGCCACTATTAATACTAATATGTACTTATTAAAGATATTCACTTTTATCCTTAGACAGATATGTCACAACCAAAATGATCAAATTTTTACCCGTAATCTATCTAAGCATAGATTTATAAATTAGTTTCAAACAATTTGTAGATCCTACGATACTCGTCCAACCATGAGCTGGGTTGCACAAAACCGTGTGATTCCACTGGATAAATTGCGGTTTCGAAATCCTGTTTTTCTAATTCAATCAAGCGCTGAACTAGTCTCACTACATCTACAAAAAAAACGTTACTGTCTATCATAGGTGCATTGATCAGCAATGGCTTTTCTAGTCCTTCAGCGAAATAGATAGGTGAACTTCTTTCGTAGGCAATAGGGTCAACATCAGGTGTATTCAGGATGTTTGAAGTGTAACCGTGATTGTAGTGGGCCCAATCGCTGACAGGCCTTAATGCCGCACCTGCTTGGAATAAATCAGGTGAATTAAATAATGCCATAAACGTCATAAAGCCGCCATAAGAACCACCATAAGTCCCTACCCTTTTTGCGTTTACATCAAGGTTTTCAACCAACCAGTCAACACCATCTTCTAAGTCTTGAATTTCTGGGGTACCCATTTGCCGATAAATAGCCGTGCGCCAATCTCTGCCATAACCTGCCGATGCCCGATAATCCATATCAAGTACCACATAACCTTGTTGCACTAACAGATTGTGAAACATAAATTCTCTGAAATACCCCGACCACCCAAGATGAGAATTTTGCAAATAGCCTGCACCATGATTAAACACTACAGCTTTATATTTTTGACCGGCTAGTATATCTCTGGGGGTATAAACCCGCGAATATATCGGTTGTTCTGTATGCGAAGATTTAATCGGCACTATATCGGGGGCAAGCCAGTTTATGTCCAAAAATGCCTGACTGGTGGTTTGAGTAAGCTGGGTAACTGATTGCTTAGCCACAGATTGCCAATATAGCTCTGGTGGGCGCACTAAGCTGGAATGAGTCAACAATAACGACTGTTCATCTGGGCTTAATTGATAATCTGTCATGCCATTAAGATTGGTTATTTCTTGTAAAGTATTGTCAGCTAAAGCCACACGGTATATCTCGTATATACCCGGATGTTTTTTATTTCCCTTAAAATACATAAATTGATCGTCTGAGGTTAACGTCAAAGAGTCCACCTCAAATTTTCCAGATGTCACGGCTCTAGCTAGACCATTTAACGGTTTAAGATAAAGATGTGCATAGCCAGTTTCCTCGGACAAATAGTACAAATCAGTACTTGTATTTAACCAGCCAAAACTATTGAACTTATAATTAACCCAAGCATTATCATGCAATCTGTGTTGATTGATTAAAGTTGCGTTATCAGTATCAATGGTAGCAAGCCATCTGTCTTTGTTGTCCCACGCTTCCAGCATAATAGCGACTTGTTCACCATCTTTATGCCATTGAATAGCGCCTTGGGACCAATACCAATCCTGCATCAGGCTAATGTCTCTAGGCAGGCGATTGGTAATATATTGTTCACCCTTGGCTACTGCGTTCTCTCGCTTCACTGTTTCCAATACGTCTTCGTTATAACCAGGCAAACTGTTATAACTGAGTTTTCGTTTCGACCTATCATCGAGGTTAAGTAACCAAATATTGTGATTCACTGGTTGGGCATCTGCGACCCTGCGGCGCACATTGTCGGTGGTTATTCTTCCGTCTTCGTTAATATAGTTAGGCATAACATCACCATCATCACGCCAACTAGATTCTTCTTGTTCAACCACCACTAACCATTTACCGTTAGGCGATAAACTTGCTTCTACGGTTTCATTATCTTCTGGAAAATAAAAATCAGCAGGGGCAAGGGTATTATTTTGCTGTGCAAGCTGTTGTTCTCTTTTGAAACCTAATGCTTTTTGATGACGTTTTAAAGCCACAACTTCAATTAACTGTTGTTGTTGCTCAGCAATATAATCTTCAGGCTCATCTAATGCCTTGGGTTCATCGGCAAATTGCCATGAGACGAGTTGCTCATAGAGACCATGCTCTGGGTGAATGGCATATAAGGCGTCACCACTTTGAAAACTTAAACGCCCATCATTTAGAAAAACTAAATGATTTGGCTGTTTATTATCTTTTGTGAGTTGTTTTAACTTATTTTCAACCAAATTTTTAACAAAAATATTGCCTTCAAACACCCATGCGGCCATTTTTTTATTTTGACTAATAATGCGTTTTTCGTAGGCATGTAAGTGCAATTCATTTAATTCTACTTTATTGCCATTGCCTTGCTCATTTAGCAATTTAGTCCATAAATCAGATAAGGGCGAACCTAGCTGCTTTTGTTTATAAAACACAGCGTCACTATCATCAGCCCAATACGCAGAAGTAGGTTGACGGCCCATCCAGTCGGGATCAGCCATGATTTGTTCTAGTGTCAACAGCTTAGACCGAATGTTAGTTGGGAGCGTCTGAACTGCTTTGATTAACTTAGGCTGCGCCGCATCATCTTGAATAACAATAGGCACATCAGATTGGGTTGCCGAACAGGCAATTAAGAAAGAAGTAACACTAGCTAATAACAAGCCTTTTTTATTCAGTTTACACATGCAGTAAGCCTTAGATAATATTAAAATAAACGCCAAAGGTATTAAAGCGTATTTAGGGGGTATTTAGCAAAACAATAAATAAAAAATTGTATATATTTTAGTGCCTTACGTTACGGAATATTTACACTAACAAAAACCAGGTATGGTTTACTTTTATGTAAGAAGTACCTTTAACATTTGGCAATAATGGTTATAAGCGGTGGCATTAAAGGCCTTTGAATCCTTATTCATAAATCCATGCTGATAGGCATTTTGTTCCACCTTAAGCTCTGAAAGCGCTGCTTGTTGTTTTAGCACCTGAATAATATCTGGAAGTGAGAAATTAGGCTCTGATTCAGGAAAGATAATATGACACGGGCAACTAGGGTGTTTATTTAAAAAATGACGAATTTGGCGAGGATAAAACAACGTAAGCTGGATATCATTCTTAGATAAATGAGACATCACATGGTAAATAGCTGCAGCACCAGCGCTAAAACCTACCACTTGTTTGATGCCGATGTTGGATTGTAAAGCATCAGATACTTTCAAAATATAAGCATCAATATCCCCATAATCTTGAAAACATTGATACGCTTGTTGTTCATTTTCGAAGTGTGATTGGTCTTGCTGAAAAGGCGATACACAGATTGTGATGTCAGAAACACCGGTCTCTCCAAGCAATGATAAAAAAGCGTCAGATATGCCATATATATCGCTAGCAATCAGTACTGTTTTTTTACTGCCGTTCAAACTACTGGCCATACTTACCCTTCAACATACACATCAATAAAAACGGCAACTAGATAGTTGCCGTCGATAAAGCTTTTATCTAAAACAAAAGCCTAACTTAAAAAACCGCCATCCACTACAACACTAGTGCCCGTAGTGTAACTAGAAGCATCAGAGACAAGGTACAAAACAGTACCTGCCATTTCATCTGGCTGCGCAGTTCTTCCTAATGGTATTTGCATGAGTGCTGTTTTAAGTATTTTTTCGTTACTGGTCAGTGCTGAGGCAAATTTGGTTTCGGTTAAACCTGGCAATAATGCGTTAACTCTAATGTTCAGGCCACCACACTCTTTTGCGAAGGACTTAGTCATACTGATAACAGCCGCTTTAGTTATGGAATAAATACCTTGTCCCATGCCTGGGGATATACCGTTTATTGACGCAGTATTCAAAATAACACCACCGCCCTGCTGTTTCATCATTTTGCCAGCGGCAGTAGACATAAAGAAATACCCACGAATATTCACATCAACGGTTTTATCAAACGCCGCTAAATCGGTATCTAAAATATGCCCGAAGTATGGATTAGCCGCTGCGTTGTTAACTAGAATATCCAAACGTCCATATTTCTCGCTAATTTGCTCAAAGATGTTTTCAATCTGCGCCATTTCACCTACATGACAGGCCATAGCCACTGCATCACCACCGTCGTCGCGAATACTTTGTGCAATGGCTTCACAACCATCAATCTTGCGACTAGAAACAATCACTCTTGCACCATAGGCAGCAAGTAAGCGTGCTATAGACTCACCTATACCCCGGCTTGCGCCCGTAATTAAAGCGACTCTGCCGGTTAAATCAAAAATATCTTTTTTCATAAAATGTCTCTCACTCTGAATATGTCACTGGCTTGTTATGATTAATCGGCTTCTACTTTGAGGACTAACTTACCCATGTTTTCGCCGTTGAATAACATTAATAATGTTTCTGGGAAATGCTCAATACCTTTAACAATATGTTCTTTTGCGACTAATTTCCCCTCTGCTATCCAACCTGCCATTTCTGCTGCAGCTTTAGAATAATTTGCGACATTATCAAACACTACTATGCCCTCCATCCTAGCCCTGTTGACCAATAAAGTAAGGTAGTTAGACGGTCCTTTTACAGCAGTTGTATTGTTATATTGGCTGATAGCCCCGCAAATAACTATTCGCGCCTTCATGCGTATTTGAGTTAGGACATCATCAAGTATCTCACCGCCCACATTGTCAAAAAACACGTCAACCCCCTTAGGACAGGCAACGCGTAGCGCCTTCTTCACGTTCTCATTTTTATAATCAATGGCCGCATCAAAACCTAACTCATCCACAAGGTAGGCACATTTTTCAGCACCTCCAGCAATACCGACTACTTTGCAGCCTTTTATCTTAGCAATTTGACCTACCACTGAGCCTACTGCTCCAGCAGCACCAGAAACCAAGACTGTCTCGCCAGTTTTAGGTAAACCCGTATCCAACAATCCAAAATAAGCGGTCATTCCAGGCATACCCAATACACCTAAGTAACGCTCTAATGGTGCTAAGCTTGGATCTATCTTGTGGAGTCCCCCAATACCCACTACGGCATACTTTTGAACACCACAATGACCATACACGTAATCACCTACTGAAAATTGACTACTCGTAGACTTAAGCACTTTTCCAACGGTTCCTGCACGCATAACGCCACCGATTTGTACTGGTTCTATGTAAGATTTACCGTCATTCATCCAACCACGCATGGCGGGATCTAATGAAATATATTCCACTTGAACCAGTACTTGATTCTCGGCTAATTCTGCAACATCAGACTCGACAAAGTCCCAGTTTTCGCTTGTGGGTATACCAACAGGTCGTGATGCCAATAAAAATTGTTTGTTTTTCATAATGCTTCCTTATTAAATCTCCAAGATGACGACAAATGGATTAAAACCATTCAGCCTGCATCTCACTGCAGCTATCGTCCATATCATTTAACAATGCAATATCTCTTTGTACTGCGGGTAATTCCCAGCGCACAAAATACTTAGCCGCTTGAACTTTACCTAAATAAAACGCCTCATCCTCGGCAGATAAATGTGCTGCCGTCAATGCAGTCTCAGCTACGTTTGCCTGACGTATCCACAACCAGCTCATCACGACTTGGCCAAATACATTCATAAAGCAGGTTGCGTTGGCTAGCAAAATGGGTTGTTTTTCAGACTTTAAGTGTTGCCCTAGCAAAGGTAACAAGGATTGCATTTGCTTAAGATAGGGCAATAAATTTGTAATTAATTTCTGACTTTGTTCACCTGTCACCTTTGCAAAATCGTTTTCCATTCTTTGTTGTAATAATGTCAATCCTGAACCATTCGCTTGCCACAGTTTACGGGTTAATAAATCCAATGCTTGAATACCATTCGTTCCCTCGTGGATGGGGTTGAGCCTATTGTCACGCCAACATTGTTCAACTGGGTATTCACGGGTATATCCCGCACCACCTAACACTTGAATCGCCAAATCATTGGCTTTTGGTCCGAACTCTGATGGCCATGCCTTAACGATAGGCGTCAACAAATCCAACAATTCTGATGCCTGTCTTTTATCATCAGCTGAAGTGAGAGTATGTGAATCATCAACTAAACGCGCAGCGTAAAAGCATAGTGCCATGCCCCCTTCGACATAAGATTTTTGTGCCAACAACATTCGTTTTACATCACCATGTTGAATGATAGTGGCAGGTTTGTCGGTAGGTTTGTTATTCGGTGCAACACGTCCTTGGGTACGATCTTTGGCATACTCTAATGAATATTGGTAACCACTATAACCTATCATCGCAGCACCAAAACCCACACCTAAACGTGCTTCATTCATCATTAAAAACATGTAGCGTAAACCTTGATGCTCTTCGCCTATCAAATATCCGTGACAGTCTTCTTTTTCGCCAAAACTTAAAGCAGTAGAGGTGGTACCTCTATAGCCCATTTTATGGATCAGACCCGCCAAGGCTACGTCATTTCTCTCCGCTGGGTTTCCAGCTGCATCAAGGCGGAATTTAGGCACCACAAATAATGAAATGCCTTTCACACCAGCCGGTGCACCTTTGATTTTGGCTAAAACTAAATGCACTATGTTATCAGACAACTCATGATCGCCACCCGAGATATAAATCTTATTGCCTTTGAGCCGATAGTTTCCGTCTTCGTGTTTAATGGCAGTGGTATGAATATCAGCTAAGGACGAGCCTGCATGTGGTTCTGTCAGAGCCATGGTGCCGGTAAATTCCCCCGTTAACATTTTCGGTATAAAGGCATCTTTAAGCTGCTGCGAGGCAAAGTTGCGTATGACGTTTGCTGCAGCCATTGTTAAAAACGGATAACCAGTACTTGAAGGGTTAGCAGCCATGAAATACCCAGCACAAGCTGTCATAATGGTTTCTGGTAACTGCATACCGCCTTCATCGAAGTCAAATCGGCCCGCAATTAAGCCTGATTCAACATAAGCGTCAAAGGCTTCTTTTACCTCAGCTATCATATGTACTTTTTGACCATCAAAGGTTGGCTCGTTAGCGTCACCTTTGGCATTGTGAGTGGCAAACTTTTCAGTGGCAATTTTATTGGCAATATCCATCACCGCATCAAATGTTTCGCGATTATGTTCGATAAACCTTTCTCGCCCACAAAGGTTTTCTGTGTCTAATACTTCGTATAATTGAAACGCTAATTCTTTGCGTTTGACTAGTTCGTTGTTCATATCCTTCTACCTTAACAAGTGATTACAGATGAAGACTGAAGATGTTCTAAATGATAGCGTTAGATTGACAAAAATATCACTTCGCTATTATTGTCATATATGACATATTAATGGTCATTTATGACAGGCATAACGAACTATTATCTATAACTAATCACCTTAGTTATTTTAGGGAGTGTCTCATTGTTTAAAGTAACTATACTGGGCTTTGATCAGGCTTATGCGAGTGCCATTACTGGAGCTCTTGACTTGTTTGCGTTAGCTGGAGTGACTTGGCAGCGCATGCAAGGGCAGCAACCATCGCCTTTTTTTGAGGTACAAATTGCATCGATAAAAAAACGACCTGTTCATTGTATTAATCAATTGGTGATCAATAGCCATATAGCGATTGAAGATGTCGAATACACCGACTTATTGTTGATACCCACTATAGGTGGCGAACTCATTAACGTCATTAATAACAACCAGTCCTTATTGGCACATATTCAAAAACACTTTGCTAACCAATCAGATATTGCTAGCAATTGCAGTGGTGCATTTTTATTAGCAGAAGCGGGTTTGTTAGATGGAAAAGAAGCCACTACTCATTGGGGATATGCCAGTCTATTTAAATCCCGCTATCCTCAGGTAAATTTGTGTGCAGAAAAAATGATCACTTCTGCACAAAATATCTATTGTTCTGGCGGCGGTATGGCTTGGTTTGATCTAGCCTTGTTGTTGATTGAGCGGTATTGCGGCCGTGATGTTGCTACAACGACGGCTAAAGCACATGTCATTGATATTTATCGCGGCGAACAGGTAGCTTATGCCAATATTCTCACTAAGAAATATCATCAGGACCCTGATGTATTAGTTGTTCAAGAATGGCTTGAGGCAAACTACAGTAATAGGATAGCGGTGAGTGATTTACCTTTGTTGGTTAACCTGACTCTCAGAACATTTAATCGTAGATTCAAAAAGGCGACTGAACAAAATTCGTTAGAATATTTACAAACTTTACGTATTGAAGCCGCTAAAAAACAACTTGAAACAACCCACGACAGCATCGAACGAATAGTCACCCTAGTAGGTTATGACGACCTGAGTTCATTTACTCGTTTGTTTAAAAAACACACAGGCTTATCTCCTAGCCAATATGCAAAAAAATTTAAACGTTAATATGAAAGTTGACGTTAAAATAATTTTGCATATTTTTTGCACTAAACTAAATTCAACTAGAACTGACTGCTATGATTTATTAGTATAAGTGTTAAGAACGTGATTTTACAATTAATATTTATACATATAATACAACATTAACAACAACTTAACTTATTACTTTAACATTATAGGGTAATTTATTGATTGCACCAAAACGTAACTTCACTGCCCACTTTTTGACCATTTGTGGTTATTTATAAGCAGTAATTAATAATAATTTAATTTATATATCAGGTTAACTGGAAAAAACTATGGCTTTTAAGAAACAATATTTGAAATCTAAGGCAATGTGTAAGGTGACATTTAAGTTATCCAAAGAACAAGCCCATGATGCATATTTGGTACGTTTAGTGGGGGACTTTAACCAGTGGGATCTGTTATCTTCGCCGATGAAAAAACTTAAAAATGGTGATTTTACCACCACTGTTAGTCTAGCCAAGGACTCAACGTATCAGTTTAGATATTTATTAGATGATAAGGCATGGGAAAATGACTGGGAGGCAGATGCTTACATTCCTTCTCCAGTATCTTATGCCGATAACTCGGTTGTACAGGTTTAAACGATTAGTTACAGGAAGGCGAAGTCACTAAGTGGTTTCACCTTCTTTGATTCTGTTTATTCTTCAAATTCAACATCATTAATATTTTTCAGGAAAAAAATCTTATGTTGTCTATATCTAAGCGCCTCTCACTTTTTCGTCTAGATAATAAAATGCGTCATGCTAAAAATCATGCTGATTGGAAGAAAATAGCCATTGAGCACGACTCGATTTCTGGTCTTGAAGCTTGGAAAAATAAAGAAGTATCCAATAGTTACGATCACCTGAACATTCGCACTAGAATCGATATGCTCAGAAGATTAAGACAAGAAAAGGATGATATTGGTTTACTTTTCGCACTCAATGAAGGTATTCATGGCAATCAAGGGGGCATGGGTCAACCCATTCTTTATAAACTGGCAAAATTTGGTACAAAACGATTAATTGAAGAGTATGTTGATGAGACAGTCAATGCTCTTGAACACATCTCTACACTTCCTGAGTCAAGTGAAATTTCAAGGGAAGATAAACACGATTTTTTTGAACGTGCAAGCCGCTGTTTTGGCCGTTCAGCATTAATGCTAAGTGGTGCAGGTTCACTTGGGCACTTTCATCTTGGGGTGATCAAGACCTTATTCGAACATCAGGTCCTACCCAACGTCATTTCCGGGTCAAGTGCAGGGGCAATATTTGCTGCAATACTTGGAACCTATACAAATGATGAACTTACCCTTGCACTTCAAGAAGACATGCTACTGGACCCTTTACAACTTAATATTGACAACAAGCCTAAACGCTTGGTTCGAGACCAGGTGGACTCTGCTTCATTAAAAATCACATTGGAGGCGGTGATCCCAAATATCACCTTTCAAGAGGCTTATGAAAAAACAGGCAGAATGATCAGTATCACTATCGCGCCATTTGAAGAACACCAAACGTCCAGATTAATGAATGCGGTTACTTCACCTAATGTTTACGTGCGTTCTGCAGTTATGGCGTCTTGTGCATTGCCTGGAGTTTTCCCGCCTGTTATGTTGATGGCTAAAAATGTGTATGGCGAGACCCAGCCATATTTACCAAACCGTCGATGGGTAGACGGGGCCGTTACGGATGACCTTCCGACAAAAAGACTGGCCAGACTTTATGGCGTTAACCATTATATCGTTAGTCAGGCGAATCCGTTAGCGCTAGCCATTATGAAAGGTGAAGAATATATGCCTATCCCCAAAAGTGCCAAAAACATTATACGTTTTTCTTCACATGAGTTGTTAAAAACAGGAGAACAATTTAGTCGGCGTTATCTTCGCAGGCTCCCAGATATTGGGAAAGTCATGAATATGTTCTATTCAGTTATGGCACAAGATTATAAAGGTGATGTGAATATTGTACCTAACTTCAACTTTGTCAGACCTCAAAAACTTTTAGGGCAACTCACCACTGATGAAATTAAAGCGTTAGTCACCGAAGGTGAACGTTCAACTTGGCCACAATTAGAACAGATTAGAATTTGCTCTAATATTAGTCACAAATTAGAACAGATCGTAGATAACCATTCTGACCATAGCATTCAACGTTTTTATAAAAAAAATCGCCGAAAAACGGAGCGAACAATATCCTCTAAACTACTGCCAAAATCATTGGTTGATAGCTAAATGAATATCTAAGCTATTTAGTATATCCACTAGACCCTGCAGAATATCGGCCAATACTATCGGGTCCAAAGATAATAACTGTGCAGTCCCTCAAAATGCTTAACTTAATAAAGCGAGATATAGGCAAGAATATTGACTATATGAAAAGAAAAAATCAACACTAGACTTATACTGCACTTCCTTTGATAAACAGAGCATATTGTTAATATCTTATATCCTTTAGATGGGAAGGATTTACTTGTTTTGTATCCGGAAGCGAACCATTAGAAATAGTTAAATAATGGCTATGTTCCAACTAAGTGTTGTTGAGCTTTGAACATGTTGTTTTTGTTAGGGTTTACTTGTGTCTCTAAAAATCTAAACCAACCTAAGTAATGTTCTAAATACTTGGTCGCCACACCATGAAATC
>Ga0307488_10000685_pt1 | contig 28246 bp, 9 predicted proteins | sample SB02metaG_FD_202248 | JGI IMG/M metagenome (GOLD analysis project Ga0307488, IMG submission 202248) | Sea-ice brine microbial communities from Beaufort Sea near Barrow, Alaska, United States - SB 0.2 | ecosystem: Environmental > Aquatic > Marine > Coastal | place: USA: Alaska | collected 2017-05-06
TCTGAAAGACCTGAAAATAAAAGACCGGGTTATAAAAAAGCTAATAAATATCAAACTGGAGGATTTTTAGAACCGGGTATAGAGAACATAGATTAAAAATAAATTAAAATGGCAATATATAAAACAAAATCTAGTAAAACAATAATAAGAAAAATCTTCAGGGATTTAAAACCTGACGATGATAATTGGATTGATGACTCTATTGAGTGGATTGGAGAAGCTTTAGAGCATATTGGTGCTGCTTCGCAATTATGCCAAAAACAATGTGTTTTAAATGTAGTTAATCATAAAGTATTATTACCTACAGATTTATATTACATCAATCAAGTAGCGGTTAATAATTCAGTATCTCCTACCTCAGCAAAAGAATTAGATACGTTAACAACTAAAGTAAAGAACTTACAAGCTCAAATAGTTAACGCACAAGCAGCTGGTTTAGAATACTCAAGCACAACATCAGTCTTGAACGAAATTAATAGTAGAATAGTATTATTAGAAAATGTGTATTTTACAGGTAATAATACAATGCAGCCTTTACAGTATGGAGCAAGTAATTTCCACAGTAGTATGCATTGTGATGATTGTGTTAATGAAAATGTAAGACATGAAGATACTTATATAATTGATTGTGACTACGTAAAAACATCGTTTGAAACTGGAAAAATTTGTATAAGCTATATGGCATTTCCAACCGATGAAGATTGCTACCCACTAGTTCCAGATGATATAAGTTTTTCTGAAGCTTTATTTTGGTATGTATACAAAAAGATTTTATTATCTAGGCCTACTTTTAAAAACAATGGTATTAATTATAATACTGCTGAACAACAATGGAAGTACTATTGTACACAAGCTAGAAACGCAGCAAACTACCCAGACATTGATAGATATGAATCATTTATGAATCAATGGGTAAGACTCATACCTAATATTAATAGGCATGATGTAGGATTTGAACAATTAAACACTAGAGAGGACTTATATAGAAACTAATGGATAAAAGATTTATAAAAGGATTATTTAAAGATACAGCACACATCGATCAGCCTGAAAGCTCTTGGAGGTATGCTAAAAATGCTGTTATTAATAATAAAAAAGGCTCTATCTCTAATGAAGGAGGAACAGAACTTGCTGGACATTTAGGTGGTGCTCCTTACACTGGTGCAATAAAGGATAAAGTTCTTGGTAAGATAGAAGTTAGTGATGACAGAGTAATTCTTTTTGTAAAAGATGTTGTAACACTTTTAAACCCAAGAAGTGAGATAGGGATTTGGGAAAACGGTGTGTATACTATTATATATAACCCTAATGTAGCTAGTACTGGTTTAGACTTAAACTTTCAAGAAGACTGGCCAATAGAAGGTACTTTTAAAATTGACTCTAAAGGAGATTTAGTTATTTATTTCACAGACGATTTAAATCCTCCTAGGGCGTTTAATGTAGACAGACAGATTAGAGAAAGTGGAACTAATGTAAGTCAGTTGTATGGTGCTATACCTAATAATATAGAACTTTTAAATCTATTCCCACACTCAGGGGACGTTCCTCATGTAGAACTAGACTCTGTTTTAACGCATCAATCTTCTATTTTAGAAGGTGGTGGACTGTTAACTGGTGTTTATTATCTTGCTTTAGCGTATGTAGATGATGATTTTGTAGCTACTAATTTTATAACTGTTTCTAATCCTATATCTATTGTAGAAGAGTTTGATCATACTTCTCCAACCGCTAAAAAAGATGGGGCTAAAGAAGGGAGTCAAACTACTAAGTCTATTAAATGGAAAGTAAATAATCTTAATACAGAGTATAAGTATCTAAAGCCTGTTGTTATAAGAAAAATGGGAGATGCTACAGAAGGGTTTAGACTAAACGATGTAGAAATAAATAGCACAAATTTAGAATTATCTTTTAGTGGTATAGAAGGTTCAAGTCCTGCTTCAGTAGAAGATGTTATTATTGACACAGTATCTTATACTAAAGCTAAGACAATACAACAACTTGATAATGTTTTATACATAGGAAATTTAACAAGTACTCAAGATTTAGGGTACCAAAAATATGCTAATAATATAAAACTACACTCTGTAACTAAACCTATTACAAACTTTGATGAGTTTTATGCTACTATTGATAATTTAGATTCAGGCTTTAATTATACACGAGTAAATGAGTATAACGGGGCACAGCAAGTAGTAGATAATACAAAATCATACAGATATGCTCCAAATATATTTAAATTTAAAGGGTATATGCGAGATGAGATATATGCTTTTTATATAGCATTTATACTTAAAGATGGTACTATGTCTTATGCTTATCACATACCTGGGAGAGAAGGATTTACACAAGAAACATATTCTGCTGGGGGTGGTAATCAGCCGGGAGATCTTTGGGGAGACATTAAAAATTTAAATCCAGAATACGCAAAGAATTTTCACTTTTTAGATAGAGTACGTACAAATCCTGGTGCTCCTTCTAGTCAGCACAGGAATATGAATTATTGGGAAAATGCTACAGAGACTTATCCTAACAGTGATAATTATGATATTCATAATGGAAGTGTAATTACTGGCACATTAAAAGGCGGTAATGTTAGGCATCACCATTTTCCTTCTAATAAAAATGAAGACCGTAAAAGTATATCTGGAAACGTTAATGTAGAAACAGCACCATCTACAATAAGTTCTAAGATGCCTCAGACTTGGGATTTAGAAATGACATTTGAATGGAGTGAGTCTCACAGTAATGTAGGTAGAATCTATGAAAACAGTTGGACAAAGTATCAATTTAATAGGGCATCGTATAAATCTAATTATAGGCCAGATAATTTTATTGTAGGTGCATTTACTGGAGCAGCAATAAACACTACACTAAATGATAATGCTGCTGCTGCTCTTTGGGATGGCAAGATTTTTACAGCTGATCAACAAATGACAGTTGAAGTGAAATGGAATATTTGGCTTCATCAAAAAATCATAGGGCTTGCAGGTATAGGAGATGTACAAACTAAATTGCGGACTACTGGAGATTTAACTAGTGGTGGAACTGGAGGTTCTACTATAACTGTAAATCATGACACAATTGGAACTTTTGGAACTGGAGCTGGAGGCTGTGCCGGCGCAAGAGATGATCTTAATAGACAAACGTCAGCTTCTTCTATGATATATCTTGAAGCAGGACAACAAATTTGGTTAGAAACTAAGCAAATTACGTCTAGTAATGATTATCCGGTACAATCTAATATGGGGAGTCAAGTTGGTTGTTATGCTGGTACTTGGAATAGTTACAGTAGTAATGATTGTGGTAGCTATAACTGTAAAAGTTGGATTGCATTTAATGTAGCATCTAGTGCTTCTACTATACCTACTGATGATTATAATGACGCTAAAATTACGCAGGATGTAGATATATTAGGGTTTGAATTATCTGATCTTAAAATACCACAAGACATTGCAAGTAAAATTCAAGGCTTTAGAATTTACCACGCTAAGAGAAACCACGCAAATAAAACAGTCTTAGGGCAATCAGTAATGATTCCTGCTACACCTCATATAGCTCAAATAGGGGTGTGCGAGGAAACTGCTAATTCACCTGACGCTTTAAAAATATTAAATACTTTAAAGAATGAAAAAGAAGATTTTTGGAATATAAATCCTTTTACAAAAAATCCATCTGATTATAGTAAGTACCCAATTATGAATATTCCGGGAGGTAGTGGTATAGCGCAAAAAATAAATGAAGAAGGTTATAAAGTATTTAGTTTTCACGATTTTAGTTTATTAAGGACACATAACAGTTTATCTTCTGCTACACATATAGATGTGCAGTATAAAGTTAGAAATCTAGCTTGGCAAGGCCCTAGAATAGAGCAAGAAAAGAAAATGATCTCTAAACTTAAACAAAACAACAGTAGTCAAATAGACGAGATAGTGCAAGAGTGGGGATGGGATGCAGTATTTAATTGTTACCCCCAAGATATTAAATCCGCTATTTTTATAGGGGCTGACTATGTGAAAAGTAGTTATCGTATGCAACCTCGTTTATTAAATCAAAAAGCTAAAACTTATTTAGCCGGAGATTCTATTTTTGAAGGAAAGCCGTTAGGATTTGGAGGTAAGTTATTTAACGAGTTTGGAGAAAGTTCTATAGTATTTGGATTAAAAGACAACCATGAAATACCTTGTACTCACGCTCGAGCATTTCCATATGCAGGAAGTGTTGGGTGGACTGGTTCGACTGACTTTACAAATGCAGGACAGTACGGACAACAAGGGTTAGGGTTCCCTCTTCTGACAAACCCTATGCCTTGGGGTCCAGGGCTTGGGGGAGGTAATGTTAAGAGTCAAGATCTTATTGTAAATCTTAAAGCTTTTAAAACCGATGTGTATAAATCTATTGACAGTCAAGAGTTAGTGTGGACAGGTTTTGAAGTCCTAGGAAATGAGTTAGAGTATTTTAAAATAGGGAGTTCTGCAGCTACACCTCATTTTGATACTTCAAGTTTAAGTGCAGTTAATGGTGAGATCCACGAAGGTATTTTTGGGGGAGATACTTATATCTGTAGATATGGAATTGGTACTGCTTTAAAGCCAAGTAATCCTCACCAAGAATCAAACCCAGAAAGAGCTGTTCATTATCATATAGTTGAAAGTACTGACAATATAAACTTTAGGCATTCACAAGACTCAGACAGTTTATACTTTCCAGGTGCACCTGCTAGAAAAATTTTAGAGAATGCAGGAGTTAGAGATTTTAGTAGTTTAATAAATAGTAGATACAACTCTAATTACTCAGAGTTAAACAATTTAAGAACTGCTTTTCCATTACCTTTAAAAGAAACTTTACAAGATGATTTTCCTACTAGAACAATAAGAAGTGCTAAATCAGATTCTACTAGTTTAATAGATAATTATAGAATATTCTTAGCAAATCAATTTAAAGATTTACCTAAAAATAGAGGTGACTTGTGGAAATTAGCTTCTTTTAATAATCTACTATATTTTCATATGGAAGAGAGTTTATTTGCAGCTAAAGGTAAACAGCAAATGCAAATGAAAGACGGTAGTGAAGCGTTTGTTGGGAGTGGAGATATATTTGCACAAGAGCCAGATGAAATTATACAAACAGAAGGAGGGTACGCAGGTACACAATCTAAATGGGCGGCACTAACTACTAAATTTGGATACTTTTTTGTAGACGCTAAAGCAAAGAAAGTATTTTTAATGGGAGAAGCACTGCAAGAGATAAGTTCTATTGGTATGGAAGAGTGGTTTAGAGATAATTTAAGCTTTGATTTAGGCTTTTCCGGAAAAACACGTGATAATCCTATTCTTGGTTTTGGTTTTACTTCTATTTGGGACCCTAAAAATAAAAGAATACTACTTACTAAAAGAGATTTAAAACCTACAGCAGTTTTAACAGCAGGTTTGGATTTAGGAAATACTTCTGTACCTACAATCGGAAAAATTATATTAGATAGTACTAGGAATGTATATAGGCTGTTTGATAAGAGTGCAACGTGGGTTGATTTAGAGTACTCGAATTCAGCGTATTTTGAAAAAATAGGATGGACTATATCATATCATCCTGAATCTTCTACTTGGACTAGTTTTCACGATTATGTTCCTTATATATACTTTAATACATCAACTGCTTTTTATTCTTTAACAGATAAATATCCAAGACCAGCATTTGTTTTAGGGGTAACAAATGTAGGTAATCATCTAGGTACTACATATGGTAATGCAGGTATATGGAAACATAATTCAGATACAAATAGAGGAATTTTATACCAAGAAAATCATGCTAAGGCAGTAAGTAATGCAGACTGGTTAGAATTAATAACATACTCTGCATTTGAGGTAGAGTTTATACATAATGAAAATAAAGCTTCAAATACATTAATTTCAAATATAAGCTATAGCGCAGAAACATTTAATCAGCAAGGGGTAAATATACTAAACAATGGATTTACAGATTTCTTTTTATACAATACAAATCAAATTTCAGGTAAGCATGAATTAGAGTATATGATAAACACTAGGAAAATAGGTAATAAATGGACTATAAATAAATTTAGAGATATGGCTCAAACATCTTTTGATACAAGTGATTATTATGTGTCTTCTAACCCTAACATTCTAGGAGGTACAAACACAGGGACTACTACTACTTCTTCTACAAATAGTATGTTTAATGTAGCTGGAATGGAAGAAACTATTAACTTATTATACTTAGATTTAACCAAAACATGGGATAAACAACGAAAATTTACCGATCAATGGGTAGGAATACGCTTAATTTGTGACAATAAACAAAATAATTTACTAAATTTGTACTCTACAACTGTAGGTGCACGAAAAGTACATAGATAATATGGCAAAAAAACTTAAAAAAAGAAAAAACCTTTATGCGACTGGTGGTATGTATGCATCTAATACTATACCTGCTGGATTAACAACTACAAACTTAGTTGCAGATGAAAGTAATCCTGAAGTGTTACAGGCTAGAGAACAGCAATTTTCAGAGCAGCAGTTATCTCTACAAAGTACAACTAAAGATGCTTCTGAACAAATTAAAGAGGATGAAATAAACGCAAATCAAGATATTGAGCAGGCGGCTGCACAGTCTAATGCGCAATTTGCAACAGGTGAAGGCGTATTAAAAACGCTACAACAGAAAATTAAGAACCCAGAAAACAGAAGCAAAACTTCTAATCCTTTTGCATCCGCATTAAATGCAGGTAGAATTACTAAAGCTAGTAATTTAGCACAAAAAGCTACAGCTGGTAATTCTGCAGGTATGAATCTTATAACTAATGCTAAAGCGGCTGACAAAGCAGTAAACCTAGCACAGAAAGCAGGAGGATCAGTAATGTCTTCTGCTGAAACTGGTAAAACAATAGTAACTAATGCTGCAGGAAATGTAGTTAAACAAGGAAGCTCTATAGGAGCAGGTTTAAAAAACTTTGCTACATCAGGAGCAGGTATAGGAACAATTGCAAGTTTAGCCGGTGCAGGAGTTAAAAAATTGTCTAATGATAATGATGCAACTACAATGAATTTTGGAGAAGGTACTGGAGAGGTACTAGCTGGTGTTGGAACTGGTATTGGTGCAGCTGCTTTAGCGGGAGCTGCTATGGGAAGTGCAGTGCCTGTTATAGGTAATATAATTGGAGGAGTAGCAGGTGCGGCGTATGGTTTAATTAAAGGTTTAACTGCACGTAACAAAGCTAGGAGAGCAAAGAAAAGAGCAGAAGCGCAAAAAGCTAAATATGTTTCAAAAGTTAACAAAAACACAAAAACTCAATTTGCAACTGGACTGTCAAGTGTGCGAAGTTCAGAATTAAAAAGTAAAACATTTTCTGGATACGATCAAGGATTTAACACAACAGCAAAGACAGGAGGACTAAGATTAGGCATGCCTAGATATGGCAATTAAAAACATAAAATAATGAAAGAAAGTATATTAAGTAGGTTAAGAAAAAAATACCAATCTGGTGGTATTATTAATAGAAACCATCCTGTAACTCCGCCTACAGCGGAACAGTCCGAAGCTTCTGCGGGTACTCTTAAGGAGGGCAGACTGATAAATCATGGCAGATGGTATAGACCTGAAGTTTGGGAGGCTATACCAAGAATACATAAAGAGAAATTCAATAACATTGTAGAAGGTGATGTTCAGCTAAAGTATCAAGAGGGTGGAATGTATAATCAGATGCACCAATACCAAATGGGAGGTCAGCAATTGCCGGGAGGTGAAATGCAACCTATACCAGGGAGTGATGCTGTACAATTTAATGGGCAGTCACATGATCAAGGAGGTATTATGCTAGACAACCAAACAGAGGTCGAAGGAGGAGAAACTATGGATCAAGTTACTATGGCTAAAAACGGAGGGAAAAGAAGTGATTACTTTTTCTCTGACCATTTAAAAAAAGGAGGTGTATCATATGCAAACATGCATAAAGAAATATTAGCTGAAGGAGGAGACCAACAAGAAATTAATATACTAGCACAAATGCAAGAGAAAGCTGCTGGTAGAGATCCTAATCAAGTAGCTAAACTAGGAGGTGTTGTGAAATATGAAAATGGTGGGCCTCAATCACCAAATTCTAACCAAAGAACTCAGAACGTTCAAGCAGCAGCAGATCCTGATTACATAGCACAAATGAATGAGCTGTTAGGATTATCAGGAAATAATCTTATAGAAGATGATGGAATGTCTACTGAAGATCGTGAAGCACGTAGAAACGCTAGAAGACCGCAGGTAGCTGATCAAAATAAAAGAAAATTAAAGAACTTACAACTTTTTGTAGACCAAGGTAGAGAGCTTACTGCAGAACAACAATTAGAATATGATACACTATATCAATCTTCTACAAATTATGGTGCTCCTGTACCTGCAAATCAAACTCCTACATACTCAGACGCAGAGTTGTCTGCAGATATGGAAGAAGCAGATGATCCTGATGCGTACTCAGCTGAGCAGGGACAAACTGCTTTAGCAACAATTACTCAGAGAGAATACGAGAAATCTCCAGAAGGAATACAAGCAGCAAAAGATGCAAAAAAAGCAGCTAGGAAATTAGCAAGAACTCTTAATCCTGGTATGCCTACAGAAGCTAAGATAGGAGCAGGAGCTCAATTTTTACCGGCTGTTACTGCAATGCTTACTAAGCAAAAAAGTGCGGAAGAGTATAAATATGAAAATGGATTTGAAGCTCCTATTGTAGCAGGAAGAGTTAAAGGTCAAACATATGACGCTCCTACTCAAAATGAAGCAAGAGCAAGGCTAGCTAGTTCTTATACTGGTGAGCAAAAGTTTTTAGATACGTCAGGGGCAGGTGCTGCAGGATTATCTAATAGACAAGCTTTGTTTGCTAAAAAACTGCAAGCAGAAGGAACGTTAGGGGCGCAAGAATCTAGAGATGCAATAACAGCTGAGAACTTAACTAAGAAAAGCGCAGAACAAGCTAACATTAGAAATGTACAAAACGAATTAACAGCTTCTACAACAAATGCTCAGATGATTCAAAAAGAAGCAGATAGAAAAACAGCAGTTGATAATGCTAATGTACAACTAAGAAATATGCAAGAGCAAGAAAAGATTTCCAATAGAATGAACATAGTAAATAATTTATCTCAAGGAGTAGCGGGTGTAATGGGAGATACAATGGCGTATAAATCACAAGAGAGAATGGCTAAAGCAGTTGGTGGAGACGGCATATACCAACGAGATATATTATCTAACTATTTAGCAAAACAACCAGGAAACGAAAATAAAAGTAAAGAAGAAATAAACCAAATGGTTTTAAAAATATATAACGCATAATATGGCAAAATACGAATTACCTCAGTACCAATCAATGTATAGAGATCCAGGGTCTGTACAGATTAATCAAATGAAGAGACAAGAATTTTTAGCAAATATGCAAGCTGATAATGCTTTGTCTAGTTCCGTTATGAATATGGACGCTTTAGACCAAGATAGTGATAACCTTGAAAGTCTTGCTAATAAGTATAATGGTAATATTGATCAAAGGAGTGCAAGAAAAGATTACGAGAATTTAGGTATGGCTATTAATACTGATGCTATGAGTTTTGTTAAAGATTATACTCCTATACAAAGAAGCTTAGCTTCTCATACAGCCTTTAAAGAAAAATTACAGGCTGATTATGATGCAGGGAATATTAATATAAAAACAAGAGATGGTAGATTAAAGCAATCAGAAGCTGAGTATGAAGGAGTTAAATATTCAGAATCAGGTACAGTAGATAGAGATTCACTCTTTAAATCTAAAGGGTACAGTCAAGATGTAGATATAAATGCAGCAATTGCAGAAGGTTTAAAAGATAAAGTAGAAAGATCTTCAGATTTTACAGGTGTAGAAACTTTATTAACTTCTGATTTTCAACTAGCACAAATAGATGGGTCAGGGCCAGTTGTATGGGGACGTAAACAAGGGGAGAAACATGTAGGAATCCCTAAAGATTTAGTAAGAAGTGTAATGGATAGTGTATTATCTAGACCAGATGTAGCAGCTACTATAGCACAACAAGCAGAACTTGAGACATGGAATACAGGACAAGTTCCTGAAGGTGGTCAGTCTCAAGCAACTCAAGCAGTTAATAATACTATTGATAGTTTTAATCAAAAAATTGAAAACTTAGAAGATTTAGAAACAGAGAGTGACGAAGAAAAAGAAGCTGTCTTAAAAACTATAGAAAATATGACAAAATATCGTGATAGTATTCTTAGTAATGTAGAAGACGGAGAAAGTTCTGTTGATACATATAGAAAAATTAGAAATGTTGAGATAAGACAAGAGTTTACAGATAGAGCTCAAGATCAATATGCTTATGACAATGTTGAAGCGGTTAGAGAATACAAACTCTTAGATAAAGATGGAATAGATGGACAAAATAAAAACTCTGTTCCAAATGTAATATATAGCGTTGGAGTTAGTGAAACTTTAACTGGAATTGTTACAGGGGGAGTAACAGTTGAAGAAATTGAAGGAGATATAGAAGCTAATCAAGCAGTTCTAGATGATTATGTAACTACTTATGGAGAAGGTGTGCTTGATAAATTGTATGCAGCTGATAATGATGAAGAGATCGCAGCTTTAACTACAGCATTGACAGATCAAAATGGAGTTACTACAAGTCCTTCTGCAGTTTTAGAGATAGTTAATAATGCAAAAAGAGCAAGAGATAATAATGTTTTATTAAATAAAAGAATAGACGAAGCTAATGCATTAGTGTATGGGGATGATTATCCAGATACAACAAATTATGATGCTAAATTAGCTGCTTTATATGATACTAAAGATAGGGATATTTATAAGACTATTGAAAACAACCAAGCTAGGGGAAGTATGGATTTCTTAGGTGGTGAAGATGAAACTTTAAGTACAATAACGTATTCTAATGTAACAGAAGCAATACGAGAATTAGGTTTAATAGATGAAGATCAAAATACTAAACATGCTTTAGACGTTATATTAAACTCTGAACTTAAAAAAGGAGCAAAATATACTACAGACGGCGCTTCAGGAGATCCCACGCAAGTTACTGATGGTGGTGAATTTGATGTTCAGATAGAGTATCCAGAAGTTGCTGATAAGTTATTTGAAGTTTTACTTGGTGACGAGAATGCAAATGTTTCTGATATAGCTAAACAAGATTGGATAAATAAAATTAGAGCTGAATATGAAGGAACACTTGCGCAGGATGCTGATAAAGTAACAGAGAATTTAGCTAATGCTGAGCAGAAATTTGATGCTTTTGTAAATAACAATTTCGGAGATAGCACAGGTAAAACTAAGACTGCTATTCATGCTGCAATTAAAAAAGGACTTATATCTGACATGCAGATACTTGGTAAAGACGGGGAAAATGTTTCTTTCCAGACATGGATTGATGATCACGATGAGATTACAAATAAAAAAGGAGGATATGTAATAGATGAAGAAAAAACAGGCCTTGTTAATGTTAGTAATCAGTCAGGTATTCCAATGATAGCTATAGCTATTAAAAATACAACTGAGGGTAAGAACTTTGGAAAGATTGATTATGTATTTGTACCAGCAGGAGCAATAGATGTTAAAACAAATGGAAAATCTTCAATTCAAGAGTATACAAATAGTATAGGATTTAAATTAAAGAGATTATATTCTAACGGAGATGCGCACAATATAACTTCTTGGGAGCCAGACGAGTTTGAAGGGAAGGTTAAATTTGACTACAGTAACGCAAATCCTATAATGATTGAAGGTCTTAATGAGACAACTGGCCAAATGGAATGGATAAGATACGGTAAAGAAGCCGGGCTACAAAAAATAGAAGAGTTAGTTGTAAAAGAAAAGTTAGAAAAATTTATATATTAATATGAAGTTAAATCTAGTTACAGGGACTGAAACAGAAAGTTTAAACAGTACAACTAATTTACCAACTCCTAAAAAGGAAAAGTTTTCTTTTACTACAGAAGAGTTAAAAGCTCCTAATTCTATAGGGCCACGAGATATAAATCCTTATGACTCGATGAACTTTACAGATATTTACACAGATCCTCTAAGTAAGTATAAAGAGTATGGTGTACCTACAACAAGATTTTTTAACTGGGATGAACAAAGAGCTAAAAATCAAGGAACAGGTGAAAAATGGATAAGAGGCCTTAGCAAAGCTTTAGTTACTACAGTAGGAGCAATAGCAGAGAATACTCTTGGCGTTCTTGCAGGTGTTGGAGAATTAGCTTTTGGTTCTGGATATTACTATGATAATTTTGTTGGGCATAGTATTGACAAAGCAAATGATTGGATGAGAGAAGCTATGCCTAATTATAAAACTGAGGCAGAAACAAATATGAGTACAGGGCAGAAGCTTGGTACAGCTAATTTTTGGGCTGATACAGTAATGAATGGTGTTGGGTATAGTCTAGGGTCAATAGCTACTATGTGGTTGACAGGTGGTGTAGGAGTAGCAATGAGAGGTGCAAATTTAATGTCTAAAGCAAGTAAAGCTAAAGGTTTATATGATGTATCAAAAGCTATTACAACCGGAGCGCAATTAGCAGATAAAGCACACAAACTTTCTAGAGCACAAAAGCTGCTTAAAAGTAGTAATATGTTAGAGATGGGTTTATATATGTCACTTGCTGAAGCTTCAGTAGAAGCTAGAGAAGCACAGAAAACAGCGTATGATGACATAGTTAAATTAGAACTAGAAAAAAGAGGTTTATCTTCAGCGGGTGGATTAGGAGAAGACACTTTAAAAGATATATTAGATGCTTCGTATTCTGCAGGTAATGCAGATTTCTTACTGCAGTTACCAGTATTAGCAGGAACTAACTTACTTATGTTTGGTAGGCAATTAACAGGATTTAAAACTGCCGTAAAAGGAAATGCAGATGTAGCCCTAAACTCCGCTACTAAAGCTGTTATAGATAAAACAGCTGGGAAAGGACTGTTTAGAACTGGGCTTGCAAAGTTATCACCTGCAGGTAGAGGGGCTTCTATTGAAGCGTTTCAAGAAGGGTGGCAATTTGCTTCTAAGGTTGGGGCAGTAGGTTATCATACAGATAAATACTTTAATAGTGGAGCTGCAGATATGACTGATTCTTTATATCAAGGAATTCAAGAAACTCTTGGGACACAAGAAGGCTTAGAGGCAATGCTTGTAGGTGCTATTGTAGGGGGTGGAGTGTCAGGGGTAACTAGTATGGTCGAAAAACCTTATGCACAAAGAAAGAAAAACGCACAGTACTTAAAAAGTATACTAGATGGGGGGTATTTATATAATGCTGCTAATAAGGGCCAGACAATGAATATGATGGTTGTAGCATTATCTAGGATGGAAAAAGCGCGCTTAGCAGGAGATCACAAAGCATTTAAAGATGCTCAAAATGATTTAATAATGTATAATGCTTTTGAGGCTATTCAAACAGGAGGTTTTGATGTCTTTATGGAAAAGTTAGATGATTCTGCTAGTTTAAACGACTATGAATTTGCGCAAGCTTTTGGCTATGACCCTAAAGTATCTATAGTAGAACAAACAAAAGACATGGCTAATCCTTATGTGTCTCAAGGTAAAACAAAAGAACAAATAGTTGAAGGCTTAAAAGAAAAATTTAAAGTGTTTAAAGAAACACATGATCAAGTAAGCGCAGCATACCCTCCAGCAGATAGAAAAACTGGTCTTCAAAGAATGAAGATGACAGAAGAAGAAAGAACAGCTGAAGATGCAGTATATGCAGAAAAAGAAGGTTTACGATCACAATTAATTTTAGGTTTATATGGAATTAAGGATAGAGGTCGTAGATTACAATCTATTCAAAAAAATATGCAGGCCTTATTAAGCTCGACGGCTAATTTAGTTAATGGAGTACCAATGATGAATGGCTCGTATAGTTTAAATAACATGCCTGAAATTGAAGGTGATCCTGTTAAATACTCTGCAAAAGAAGAACAAGACAAAGTAAGAAACAGACTTGATAGCATATTAAAACAACTGCAAGATGAAAATGCGGACCCTTTAGTAGTAGCAGAGTTTTTAAAACAAGGTCAAGATTACTTAAGTATACTAGCGCAGAACCAAGAAGCAGTACAAAACTACAATCGACTTAGTACTGACGCATATTTTCAAAAGGTTTTTAATGAAGAAAGAGTTAAAAATGAAAAAGAAGCTAAGCAAAGAGCTAAAGATGAAAAAATAAAACAAGAAACTAAAGAAGCTAAAACTACTGAAGATCTTGAAAATGTAGAAAGTAAAGAAGAAGCTAAAGGAGAAGCTAAAGTAGACAAAGATGCAAAATACAGAAAATTAAAACAAGAAGAAAAAGATGCAACTGAGCATTATTTAACATCGAGACTACAAACGACTATAGAAGGTAAAATTCAATCTCTTAAAAAGATAGACACTTCTACACTTACACCTATACAGCTTAAAGGCCTTACTACAGCTATTGAAATACTAGAAAAACAATTAGAAGCTGAGAAAAACAAGACCGGTGAAAGGAATCCAGAAGTGCTAGATGATGTAGAGGATATTAAAGATGAAGACGCAGTAATAATTAAAGCTAAAGAACCAGCTCCACGAAAGAGAAAAGTAGCTGACCCAGCACAATTAACAATTGAAGATAACATACCTGTTATTACACCTGAAAGCGCTCCTCAACTTAAGGTACAAAGACAAAACACTAATACTGATACTGTGTATGACAACAACACATATAAAATACCAGTAGATAGTAGTTTAAACGCTAGGCCGGGAGAAGCTGATACCGTTAATGGAATTCCTGTTGAAATTACTTTAAACCCGATATTAGGAGAGTCTGTAGGAAAAGAAGTTGAATTTGTAATAATCGAGAATGATTATTTTGTAAAAACTTTTAAAGGTACACCAACAGAGATTGAAAATACTCCTCTTTATATAAAAATGGGAGATAAATATATAGGTAAACTAACAATTTCTACTAGTAAAGAAAGATCAGACATCGTTGAACAATTAAAAAATGGTTTACCAGTAACTACTTCTATATCAGAAATATTTGCTAGTAATTATAACAACGCTGTTCTAGATGAGAACACAGGTATACGTGCATTTTTTAATGTTAAAGATGTATTTGGGAATGGAACTACTAAAGATGTTTTATTAGCTTTTACTGTTGTAGATAAAGATGGATTTAGCCAATGGGCAGTGTCTGATATAAGTCCTGAAAAGAATCAAAAAGATTTACCTAAAATAAAATCAGACGTCCAGTCAATACAAACAGGCAAAACTGATCAAATTGCTATAGTAGCACGACCTGAAAATGTACCAGGAGGACAAGCAAAGTTATTTTTAGGGAGTACAGCTAATTTATCAGCACCTGCACAAGAAGCAGTAATAGACTCATTACTTAATAGAGATTTTGATAGGGCGCAAGAAATCATTGCTAGTAGTATGCTAACAGAAGAGGGAAATTATAATGATAAATTTTTATTTTTTACTCCTACCGAGATGGTCTATTTTAGCACTAAACTAAGAAAATTAGTACGTATTGATGAGATTGAGCTAGTTAAAGCGCTTAAAGGAGGTACAGCAAGTTTTAACACTGTTGTAAAAGATGGTAAAACCTTTGCAGTTTCTGGTAAATTAACAACAGAGCAGTTTAATATACAAGAAGATTTTAAATCTTTTATTGAAGCTAAAAAATACCACATAAGTAGAGCTTTAGGGAATAGTGTTAGTCCATATACCAGTCCTGTTAACCCTCAAAATACATATGATAACTATCAAGAGTATTTATTTAGTGCGAATGAAGTTGGGGAAAGAATGTTAGGAGAAGGACATTACTCTATATTAAGTACAGATGCTATTAAGTTAGGGGAAAGTTTATTTAATAACCCTGGAGTACTATTTGAGCGTCCAGACACAGTAAACGAAAGCTCGGAAGAAATTACTAAAAAACTAAATATAAAAGACTTTAAGTCAAAAGAAGCTCCAGTAACACAACAAACTAGTGAGATAGAAAAAAGAAGACTGGAAGAGGTAAAAACTTTGATGCAAGATACAAAGACGGTTTCAAAAGTTAAAACACTAATAGATTTATTTAATCTTCCTAGAGGTGCAATAAAAGTATCTAACTTTGATACTATACAAGAAGCTATAGATTCTGGGATAAAATACTTAAAGGATCAAATCAATGCCAAATACGATGCTGAACTAGCTGCTTTAAAACCAGCACAACAAACTAGTAAGTCTATATTAAACAGTCAAGCTGTTTTAGATTCATACACAAATAAAGATATTAGTGCTATATTAAGAAGTAATACACCATCTGTTATAGAATATTCTTTAGGTAATAAAATATCTGCATCTACTGTTAAGTATGAAAAAGGTAAGGCTGTACGAACTACTTATGAATATGCAATTATAGATAAAGTTTCTGCCTCTGATGGGAGTGTAGTTAGTAGATTATTAGATTTAGGAAATAATCAAGTTGGAACTTCAAATATGGAGATCAACATGGGTACTATGGAAAGGTTTAACAAAGCTGAATTTGGTAAAGATGGGGTATATTTAGGTAATACTGATATTGTTGTACTGCTAAAAGATTCTTTAGGTAGTATAATAAGATTTCCAGCAGCTAACGAGGTTGTAGCACCAAAGGGATTTAAAGATAAATTTAATAAAAAAGACTGTTAATTATGAGTTGTAGAATAGACCCAATAAGTAGACGAGCTATATTACCTAACGGTAAAGATTCAAAACTTCTTGCTGATTTAAGAAATGCTTCAGCTACTGCAAGTGAGGCAGAAGCTATATATGAATCTGTATACAGTCCTGAGTTTAAAAAGTTTTATAAATTTGATTTTGAACAAAAAAATATAGATCAAATTCAAACCTTTTTTAATAATTTAGATGAAAATAATGAACCTAGATTATTTCCTGGTAATGGTAAATATGAGTTTATTAATATTGATGCAAAAAGCTTTCCTGTCCGTTTATCTAATAAGCAGAAATCTAAAGTATTAGATTTTAACAGAAGCCCGCAAGAAAACGCAGAGCTACAAGATGCACTACTTAATACTATTGTAGGTTTTATAAATAATGTTAAAATAGCAGGTGGTCTACAGAATAAAAAAGAGGTAGATACCTTTTTTAACACTGACAAGAAAACTAAAAGAAAAGGAGGGTTAGCAGAAAAAATACTGCAAGCTTCTTTTATAACTAATGTTCCAGTTGATAAAGCATTAGAATACTACAAAACTTTAACAGATTCTGGTTATGATGCTTTTACTAAAGAGTTAGATAAAGATGGGGTTAAGTTAACTGATAAATTTGATGTTTTTATAACTGCTTATGCAGATTGGACTCCTACTAAAAACTCCCTGGGCAACATAACAAACATAGGAGTTAGAGATATTCTTAGAGATAAACTATCTGATTATAACTTAAGATTAAAAGATAGTGCATCAACTATAGAAGAAATAGAAGACGAGTATGTTAAAATATACAATCAATCTAGATTAGAAGAAAACCCTCAAGATAAACTTTCTGGGCAAGCCAAAGCTTTGTTAAGTAATATTGAAGTTGGGACTAATTTATTAGGGTATCCTAAACTTTTAATTTTAAATGATGTCTACTCTGTTGTGTCTGAGCACGCTGTAGGTCAAAAGGATTTTGAAGGGATAATCTCTAATTTAGATTATGTGTCTTTGTATAAGCCTGAAGTGAAAGCTATTAAAGATAGATTGCAAAGGTTAAAAGCAAAAGATAAAGCAGTTATTTTTGCAGCTTTTAAAAATACATATAATAATTTTAAATTATTTAAACAAGAAAAACAATCAGACGGTTCTTTTATAAATAAAATTATTGATTCTAATAGAAGTCAATCTACTATAAAACAGTTTCAAAAATACAAAGACAATTCAGTAGAAGCTCTTATTGAAAATGACAGGGCAGTTTACAAAGAAATAGATGGGAAACTTACTGTAAAACCTGAAAAATTAAAGCGTATACAAAGAGCCTGGGATATAGTTAAGGCAACTTCTGAACGAAAAGACAAATCAGTGTGGTCTGACGTTGAAATAGATGCGCTTGGAACATATCTTTGGGAGTTAGGGATGAACATTGGCCCTACATTAGAAAGTACACAGTCAAATTTAAAAAGCTATTATGTAAATGGTAATGAAGCAGGTGTAGTTGGTGGGTATCTTTTTAACAGCGAGTTTGTCTTTACACCTAATTTTAGATTTTCAAAATTTATTGATATATTAAAAGAAGATAAAGGTGTTAATTTTTATGCTGCGGAGTCTAGCACAGTAAAAAAAGTAGCAGCTGTAAGCGCTTTATTTGAAACTAAGCCGTACGGATCTTTTATCAGCGCAGAAAACAAAGAGCTTTGGCCTATTAATTTACCAACGCCTTTAGCTGAGTTAGCAGAGTTAATCCATGACCCAAAACAAATAGACGATTTAAATTTACTTTTTAGTAAGTATCAAGAAGATCCTTTATTTACGCCTGGACCAAAGTTAAAATACCAATCTTATCTTTTAAGGGCACTACAAAATCCAAAAGTAAGAGAAAAATTCGAAGTGTCTAATTTAGATGCGTATAAAGATAAAGAAGGTAACGCGTATGATTATGGGAATCAAACTGAAAAAATATCTTTAATACTAAGAATGGTTGCACATATAAATGGTACATCTAAGTCTACTTTAATTCCTTTACATGTACAAGCAGATCGTAAAGCGCAAAGTTATGTGGAGATACCTAAACTTAATTCTTTATCTGAATTTGGTATAACTTTAAGTAAAAAAGATATTATAGAAGGGTTTATTATTCAAGATCTTACTAGAATAGACCAGGCTAAAAGAATGCTAGCAGTAGCATTGGAGTCAGGCGATACTTCAGATCTTATAGAAGGGTATCATTATCGTACAAAAGGTTTATTTTATAACGAAGACGGTTCTGTGTTCACTATGACACAGATTTACACAAAAGATTCAAGACAAATAAACCCTGTGATTTATAAAAATCAACAAGCGTCAGAATTAGTTGAGAATTTTATTACTGGTAAAGATTTTACAGAACAAAAAATATTTGAAAAATGGTTAGATAGTCGAGTAGCTGCAGTAGAAGAAACTTTAGAAGGGTTTGAAAAAGAGATGGCAGAAACTTTAGAAAAGTTAGGCATAAAACTAATAACTGATGTATCTAAGACTTTAAACTCAGTAGTAACAAAACAAAAATTTATTAAAGATTTTATATTTGAACAGTTTAGTGGTCGTATAGAAATAAATAAACTTACAAGAAGTGGCTATTCATTTGCAAAAAACCCTGCAGATTTTTATAAACGTATGGGGCTTATAAATGTACCAGGAACTAAGCTTGCTATACAAGGCTTTGATGCTTCTGCGCCGGACTTTGGTATGCCTCCTACTTATAATGCTTTAGTAGTTAAAGATTTTGATTTTACAAATAAAGACCAAGCTGCAGCTGTAGTTCGTACAATGATAAGTAATGGTGTTGATACTAATATTGCTGAGTTATACAGGTCTGTTAATAAATCAGACGCACAATCTTTTATTAGCGTAGAGATGTACAAAGGTATAATACAAGGAGGTTTAAGATCCTGGACAGTAGAAGATGAGGCTGCTTATGTAGAATATCAAAAAGAAGGAGATTTTAACAGGCCAGTTGTTCCTTTAAAGCCTTACCATGAAGAGATTTCTCTTAAAAATAATACTATGGTATTACACATGGATAAAAATTCTTACACTGTTGTTACTCCTCAATTTGCAAAAGGCTTTCCTTATTTTGAAACTATGCTTGATGCAATGAAAAACGGTAATATTCATGTAGTTCATACAGAAAGCGCTACTAAAGGAGCTAAGATGAATGTACAGGATTTTCAAGGCACTCAAAGTTTAGATGTGTCTAACCCTATGATTATGGATTCTAGTAAGCTCAGGTTTCCTCAACTTATACCTACTACACCTAAGAAAAAAATTACTTTTAACAGGCAAATTAGAAAAAATATTGTTACTAATGTAGAAAGAGAAGGTACGTACACAGTTAATGGAGTGGCAATGCCAGGTGCAGCTATGCAGTTAATGTTTGGGAATGCTGTAGCTGAAAATGTAAAAGAAGATATTAAAATAGTTAGATCTGATTTAGGGTTAAGTCTTTTAAATCGAGAAGCTAAGAAAGGTACAAATACACCTGCATACGCAGAAGCTAAGCTTACTCAGCTTAAAAAACTTAGAGCTAGAATAGAAGAAGAAGTAGTAGATAAACAATTGCCTCAGAATTATTTAGAAGGGTTAGATATAGTTCCAAATGGATTATTTGATTATAAGTTTAAAATACCTTTAAGTTTCCCACATTATAGTTCTAAATATGAAAATATAGTTACTGGTATATATAATAAAGAAATATTTAAACAAAAACTACCGGGAGTAGAGATGGTTCAGATAGCAGAACTTGGAGGACATGTAACTAGTGGAGAATTAAGAATGTATGATGGAAGTAATAAAGGTGCAGAAGTAAGAATTAAAGCTAGTGCTCTTGGTTTTACACCAGAAGAGTTAGAAGGTAAGACAATTAACGACTTTAAAGGGGATTCTAGGTTAGTGTTTATAGGGTATAGAATACCACAACAAGGTAAAAGTTCTGCAGTGATGATGGAAGCAATTGACTTTTTACCAGAAACGCATGAAAAAGCAATAATGGTTCCTGGTGCTCTTACAGTTCAAATGGGGTCTGATTTTGATATTGATAAATTAAACTTAATTTTTAGAGAAACTAGTGAAAAAAGACTTAAAGAAGGAACTCGAGAACAAAGGAACAATGTTATTTTTGATATATTTCAAGCTATATTAACAGATAAGAAACACTTAAACGAAGTATTAACTCCTGTTTCTTCTGAAGCATTAACTAATCTAGCGTCAGAGGTTAACGGTTTAATAGGAGTAGATAACAGTGTAAATTATAATAATCCATTAGCAGAGTTAAAGATGGAAAGTAGAAACAAAGTAGGTATTGCAGGTAGAGGTTTATATTCAAATGGAATAGCTGGGAGAAATGTTGCTGAAGTTTTAGGTAGTTTAAATGTAAGTACTGAGTATGCACCTATGATTGAAAATCAGGTGTACACAACTATAGCAAAAAAAGATACTAAAGGTAATTATACAGATGCAAATATATCTCAGTATTTATCAGCAGCTGTAGATGCCGCTAAAGAACCTATACAAATAGACATAAATGATAATAAGTACACTATACCTGTTACATTATACATGCTAAGTTTAGGGATTCCTATAGAGACCATAGTTTATTTTTTAGCTCAGCCTGCAATTACTGAAGTTATTACTAAAGCACAGAACGAAGATATTAATGAGAACAGATTTCAAACAGCTATTAGAGCAATTGCAAAGAGAAAGTTAGATCCAATTGTTACTAATATGAATCTAGTAGATTTAAAAGAGTCACTTATAAATCAAACACAAGAAAATCGATTAGAAGTACTAAGTAATTTTGATAAATTTTATACTGCCGGTAAACAACTTCAAAAAGTGTATAAGCTAATTACACCTGATAATCTAGACAATGTCAATGAAATATCTTCTATTAATGCATGGATAGACGAAGAGAATCAATTTTTATATGGGTCTAATTCAGAATATGAAGTAATAAACGGTGCTGAGAACTATATAATACACCAACAGGGAACTAAACAGCCTCTTAATCCTATAGGAGTTGCGTATAGAGGTATATTTGATGTTATAGTAAATGATACTGCTGAATTAGGATTTATTCAAAACACACCAGCTTTTACACATGCTATATCAACTTTAAAAGTAGATTTAGGAATAAGGACTTTAAACGCACAACAATATAAATTTATCACTAGAGCATTGTATAGTAAATTGATGGCTCAGCCTCACAGTCCTTTTATGAAGCCAAGAGGAGAAAAAGCAGGTTTAGTTTCTGAGATAGTAATAAAGCATTTGTTCAATCCTTATTCTGAAGTTAATATTGTAAAACAACTTACAGAATTACCTCTTAAGTATCCAGAATTAAATAATAATTTATTTTTTAGCTCTTTAAAACCTTCGACAAGTAATTATGAAGCTCAATTAGCATTAATAGTACTAGATGTCAATAAAAGCTTGTCAGCAACTGATAAAAATGTATTAAGTAAAGGTTTGTTAGATTTGATAAAAAACGATAACGCAGAAATTAGTAATTTTGGGAAACTCTTAGTAGCTAATCAAATTATAACAAATGGGTTTTCTCCTACGTATGGTAGTTATATTGACCTTATACCTTCAGAAGTTCTATCAACAGATCTATTAAATCCAGGAGAGGTTTCTCCTGTAGAATTTTTTGAAGAAGAATTACTTAGATTAAATAGTAGACATTACTCAGGATTTGATAACTTTACACATGAGTTTATAAGGAACTACGGAACTGCAAGACCTGGGCAAAGAAATCTGATACCACTAGTGCAATTTAAAGAAAGTAGAGTTCTTGGGAGTGAGATTACTTTTACGGATATGGATCCTAAAGTATTTATTAATGATAGTTATACCAACTATTTTAAAACTAAAGATGATACAATGTATGTGTGGGCAGGAGAAAGCACATATAAAAAATTAGCACCATTAGGATTTAAAAATAAGATCTACGAAATAGGATTTGAACACCAAGCAGAGAGTAAATTTGAAAGAAATAAAATATTTGATATGACTACACAGTCTCCTTTTTATAGTAATAGCTTTGCACCTGTAGATAGTATAGAGAACACAAACATATCTGAAGACCCAACTAAAATTTGTTAAAACATGGCATGTAAATATTATGTAAATGGAATAGAAAGTAAATTATACACAGAGCTGTATAATTATATGGACAACACTACTCCAGAAAATAAAACTGTAGATTCAGTATATAAAATTTTAAAAGGTAATCAGATTGCTGTAAAAAAAGGAGGACAGATGTATTTAAATCAGTCTCGTGTTCCTTATAGCTTAAGAGAGGTAGCTCGTATAAGTAGGAGATACCCTGGACTACTTGAAACAGAGTACGTAAAAATGACTCCAGAAACTATATATTCTCCTGCAGCTGAGTTACATACTTTAAATATAAATGAAATTGCGTTAAAACAAATCATAGCTGAAGGGGAAGCTAATGCGGATTTAACAACTAATGATCAAACAGATATTGATCAATATGTTAGATTTATAGCAGGTGCAGAAACAAATACTAAAGATTATTATTTAGACGAATTAGCTAGAATTGAGAATACTAGTAATAGTAAATTTTCTCAGATGGAAAAAGAGGATTTAGAGCATACGTATAAAGTTGCAAACCATTTAAAAGAATCATTTGCTAAAGCAGGAGTAACTGTTGATGTTATATTTGATACAGGTATTGATAATATAGGGCAAGTAGCAGTAGAAATGGATACTCCAACTATAAGAATTAATCCAGAAAAAGTTAGAAAAGATACAACTTATCATGAATTTGGACATATCTATATAGACTTGTTAGGTGTCGAGCACCCTATGGTAGCTAGAGCTATAGCAGAGCTGATAGACTCAGATCTATATGAGCAAGTTAAGAATGCATACCCGGAACTTCAGGGTGAAATGCTAGATAAAGAAGTTTTAGCTACCGCTATTGGGTTAGAAGGAGCTAAAATAACTGCTAAGAATCCTAATAAAATACAAAGGATTATTAATAGGATAATGAGAGCGTTTGGTAAATTATTTAATGCTACTCCTAATACAGCCGCCCGTATTGCTGAGGAAATGTTTGCACAAGAACTACGAGCAGACAGTATGATAAACTTTCTTAGTGATGTTACATGGAATCAAAGAAGTCTTCAAGAACTAAAAATGCAAGAGTTAGTTGATGAAAGCAGAGTTCGTATAGATAAAGAACTATTTAACTATGAACAGTTACCAGAAGATCAAAAAGATGAAGATTATTATATTGCTTTAAAAAGACTAGAAGGTAGTTTAACCAGGGTTGATGCAGTAGAAGACTTACTAAAACTTGTAGATGCTATGGGTAACTCTTTATCTAAAGCTACACAAACTTTTAAAACCCTTATGAATCTTCCCGACGAAGCTAAAGGTACTCCCGAAGTACTTAATAAGATGTGGGCTTTAAAAAAACGAATTGATGTACTAGATGATTTAAGGAGTATTGAAGACTTATTAGTACTATCAGAAGATGAGAATAAAATTACAAATGAAGGAGAGTTTAAGAAGTTAGAAGACAGGCTTAGTGAAATCTTAAAGCAGTCAAGAATTCTAAATTTAAATTTTAATGAATCTATAATACCTATGTGGGCCCAATCTGTAATAGGATTGAGTAATAAAAATATACCCAAAGAAATACAACACATAATAGACAATATAAAAACTCAAAAAAGGTTTTTTAGTCCTGAAAAAGAGACTATTGAGTGGCAAAGCCTACAGAGTAGATTTGAAAGCGGAGAGTTTACAAAAGAAAAGTTAAAAGAAAAACAACTAAATCTAAACGCAGAGCAGTGGAAAGAAAGAATGCTCTTAGATTATCATGACTTAGTAAAGTATTTACAAACTGCGCATAAAGATAAAACTAAATACTCTTATTTATTTGACCCTATTGTTTACTCCAACCACCGGGGAATTCAATTACTTGTAAAATCGGTACAACAAGCTAATCTTGAAAAGAATGATATGACTTTAGATCTTAAGTCAAAGTTAGCACCAGTGTATGAAAAATTTGTGTCTGGACAATCTGAATCTAACATAGCTGCTTTAAATGATCCTTTATTAGAAGAGATTGAAGTAAATAATGTCCCTCAATTAGCACTAGTTAATCCAATTGACGGTGCTAGATATGAACAAAACAAAAAGCAAGCACAAATAAAGCTTAATAAACTATATAACAAACCTAAATACAGTGATTACAATAAAGAGATAGCTGTATATAAAGCTGCGCTAGCTAAATGGGCTGCTTCACGTGAGGGTATGAAATACAAACAAGCTATAAATAAATGGGATTCACTAAATAGTTCTCCAATTCCAACTTTTAAAGAAGAATTAGCAGCTCTTGAAAAAGATATTAAAACACAAAATAAAATAAGGCGTGATATAGGGCAAGCTAATAATATGTCTCAAGAATATATTAATGCCGGGATTAGGAAAAGTGAGTTAGAGAGTAAAAGAAGAAAAAATTATATAAATGGGAAGGCTTCAGGAGAGTGGGTACAGCCAGATCCTAAAATATATCTTAATGAAAAATACACTGCTATTCAAAATAACCCTCGATTAAAAGAGTATTATGATTTTGTAGTTAAAGAGCTGCATGAAGCGCATAAAATGATTGGTATACAGAAAGTAGTTAAAAATAAATGGGATAAAAATTCCTATCTAATGCCTACGTATAGAAAGGAAGATATTGATAGAATGCGAGAAAAAGGTGTGTATAATACAATAAAAGATAAGTTAAAAGATGGTTTTACTATACAGCAAACTAATCATGAGTATACTACATACAATTTAAATAATAAAGATATAGAAAAAGTTATACCTGTATACGCTACTAATCTTGTTCCTGCTAATGAGATCTCTAAAGATATAGGAAGTAGCTTGTATAGATTTAGACACATGGCACATAATTTTAAAACTAAAAGTGGTATTGTAGGGCAAGTTAGTACTTTTAGAGCTATTTTAAAAGACTCTAAAACTCTAGAGACTAATGCTGCAGGTATGGAAATGATAATAAAAAGTGCTGAACGTATGGGTATTAATATGCCTAAGCTGCGTGAAGGAGAGAGTAATAATCTTATACACGTTGAAGAGTGGTTAGACTCTGTAATGTTTGGGCAGACTAATTTAAAACAAGATTTTAGTCTTTTTGGAAAACAGATTTCTGCTAATCAAGCTGTCTCAAGTATTAACTCTTTTGTAGCTATGAGTACGTTATCCTTTAACTTGCTTCAAGGAGCAAATCAGGCTATACTAGATAATTTAACTATGCTTCAAGAAGGATTTGCCGGGGAGTTTATGACAAAATCAGATCTTGCTTGGGCTAAAAGTGAATATTACAAGTCAGGGATGGCAATCCTAGATGTAGGTAAATTTAATCCTAAAACTAAAATAGGGAAAGCTATTGAATACATGGACGCTTTAGTTGAATTCACAGATCAAGAAGGTAATAAAATAGTAGGGGGTAAAATTAGAAAAGCTACAAAAAGTAGTAATGCATTATTTTTACAACAAGGAGTAGAGCATGAATTATCTGCAACTAGAATGTTAGCATTAATGAAAAACTTAGAAGGGACTTTAAAAGATAGTAACGGTAAAGTTATTATGAATGATAAAGGTAAACCTTCTAATTTGTATGACTTACTAGTAATAGATGAGAAGACTGGTAAAATGTCTATAGATTCTAGAGTAGATGAAAAAGAGTCTGGATTTAGTAGGTTAGATTTTATTACTAAACTACAAGGGATAAGTAGAAGAACCAATCAGATTAAAGGTCAAATGCATACTAATATGCTAAGTAGGCGCTGGTACGGTAAGTTACTTATGCTTTTTCGTAGTTGGATGCCTCCTGGGATTAGAAGAAGATATGGACACGGTGGAGGAATGACAGGCCATGTAGATGAAGAGCTAGGAACGGTTACACAAGGTATGTATGTATCTTTTTGGAATCTTGTAGCTGAAAGTGTACAAGAAAAATCTTTTGTTTATGGTAAAATGAATAAGATAGAACAGCAAAATGTTAAAAGAGCGGCTGTAGAGTTCTCTTCTTTACTATCTGCTATGGCTCTAGTAGCAGCATTAGCTAACTTAGATGATGAAGATGAAACTTGGATTTCAAACTTTGCTTTATACCAAGCTAAAAGATATGAAACAGAAATTTTACAATGGACTCCAGGTGTAGGTACAAAAGAGATATTTAGAATGATACAATCTCCAACTGCAACTGCTAGACCAATACTAAAAGGAGTTGAGTTATTAGGTCAAATCTTAGATGAAACAAGATACTTTTTAGGAGATCCATTTATAGATGAAGGAGCTATATTTTACCAAAGAAAAAGTGGTAAGTATGAAAAAGGAGATCGTAAAATAAAGAAAGATTTTATGGATCTGCTACCTGTATTTAGAGGGCTTAGCAAATCTCAAAATCCAAGAGACGCTTACAAATGGTTTACTACTTTAGAATAACGGGGCATTAAAAAGGGGGCAACGCCCCTTTCTTTTCTTTACGGCCATATAACAACTATATTCCCGGTCATTTTTTCATAGACATTTTTAGCAATAATAAATATCCAATTAAATCATCAACAGTATCTTCTGTTTTGTCATTAATTCCTTTATTTTTTATTCTAGCTAATTTATCATCTAATCTTGCGCATATAGCTTCTGTTGCACTAAGTTTACTAAATACATTAGAAGGATTTAAAGCTGTATTACCATATGCTTTGTTTTTACTTTTTAAAAGCTCTACTATATTACTGACAGTTTCTTCTAATTCACTTCCAAAGTCATTAACATCTGTGCGTGTTCCTACCCAGTCAGGGATAGAAACAAAAATGTCTTCTACTACGTTCTTAGGATCAGCATAGAAACAATGGTCATCACCCTCAATTGAGCATAACTTTACATCTGTCTTTTTAACTTCTGATACTTTATACTTTCCTCCTATCACGCCTCGATCTCCTTTTACTTTGGCGATTAATCTTACTATACTATTTATTCTTATCATAACAATTTTTTTAATTTATAAATATCAGGATTATATGTTTCTTTTTCTTCATCTAAAATACTTAATAATTCTGATCCTTCTGGTAAATCTGCCCCTAACTTTTCTTCAAGTAATTTTTTTCGAGCGGGACTTTTAAATAATATTTGTCCTATTTCATCTTCTATTTCAGCGTCGTGAAAATCTAAAACATCTATTTTATACTCTCTAGACAACTCAGAATACTTACCTAATCTAAAAGCTCGGTAGTCTTTACTGTAACCTTTTGGAATATCAAATATAAACATAACATAGTGAGGTTCAGGATCATACTTACGCCTAAATGTTTTAAGACTTGTAAGGACTTGCTCAAACTTAATATATGTTAAATTAGAAGAAAATCTATATAATATAGCTATACAATCTGCATCTTCTTCTGTTCCTATAAAACAATTTACAAATAATTTATCCCAAAAATAAAGATTTCTAGAACCTGGCATCATAGGCAT
>Ga0307488_10000686_pt1 | contig 28245 bp, 25 predicted proteins | sample SB02metaG_FD_202248 | JGI IMG/M metagenome (GOLD analysis project Ga0307488, IMG submission 202248) | Sea-ice brine microbial communities from Beaufort Sea near Barrow, Alaska, United States - SB 0.2 | ecosystem: Environmental > Aquatic > Marine > Coastal | place: USA: Alaska | collected...
CTTTCAGTTTTAAGGCAAACAAAGGTAGGTTCGCATTCATTAAATAACTCAACAGTATTGTTATCCCTATCAGAAACCATTTGTTCTGAATGAAATTAATAGCACATTCCATAGAACTATATTTCATGATAAATGGTAGAGATATTACAAATAAGGTTGCTGCAGGAGTTGGTAAACCTATAAAAGAAGACGTTTGACGTTCGTCAATATTGAAGTTTGCTAAACGATACGCAGCCGCAAGAGAAAATATCAATCCTATCAATGGAACATAAGAAAGTCCTTCTATAAAAAAGGAAGTACTCGATATTACTTTTTCATTCCATATTCCTGAAGTATCTTTTAAGAGTTGGTATAATATAATTCCAGGCACTACTCCACTTGTCACCATATCAGCCAATGAATCCAGTTGTTTACCTAGTTCGCTTTGAACTTTTAACAGTCTTGCAACCAAGCCATCGAAGAAGTCAAAAAATATTCCAATCAATACAAAAATTCCTGCCAACATAAGTTTACCTTCCACTGCCAGCATCACTGCAATAATTCCTGCTAATAAGTTCAATAATGTGATGAAATTAGGGATTTGTTTCTTTATGTTCATTTGAAATAATTTTTAGTAAATATAACAAATTTGTGAAGTATGAAAAAATTATTACTAATACAGCAATATCAATGTTATAAACAATAAAACAGTATTTTTATCAAAAAATACAATTCATATAATGCCATTAATCAAATCTAGTTATATACCAAGTTTTTTATTTAAGAATGCACACTATAATACAATCTATAGAACTTTTTTTATGGATGAAGAAGTTAAATTTAACAGAGAAAGATTAGAATTAGAAGACAGTGATTTTTTGGATCTGGATATTTCGTCTGTAAATTCTAAAACCGTTGTCATTGCACTACACGGGCTTGAAGGAAGTTCACAATCTAAATACATCCTTACTGCAACTAAAGAATTTAATAAAGAAAATATTGATGTAATTGCTGTGAACCTTAGAGGTTGCAGTGGTGAACAAAACAGACTACTTCCTACCTATCATAGTGGTAAAACTGATGACCTTGATACGGTTATAAAACATGTTGATAAAAAACATGATTATACTGAAATCATTCTTTTAGGATACAGTCTCGGAGGAAATATCACACTAAAATATATTGGAGAAAAACAAGGTACTATTTCGCCTAAAATAAAATGTGCAATTGCAATTTCAGTTCCTTGTGATTTAACAAGTTCTTCATCAGCATTGTCGCAACTTAGAAACATGCCTTACATGGCTAAGTTTATGCAAACGCTAAAATTAAAAGCGTTAGAAAAATTAGAAAAATTTCCAGATTCAGGATTGGATAAAAAAACAATCAATGCTGCAAAAAATTTCTATGATTTCGACACTTTATTTACTGCTCCTATCAATGGTTTTTTAAACGCCGAAGATTATTGGGAAAAATGTAGTAGTAAACCATTTTTAAATGAAATAAAGATTCCGACGCTACTTTTAAATGCGTTAGACGATACTTTTCTATCTAAAGAATGTTTCCCTATAGAAATTGCTTCAAGGCATAAATTTCTACATTTAGAAACTCCAAAATATGGCGGACATGTGGGTTTTAATTCTAAGCTAATCGATAAAAAAGGGTATTGGTTAGAAAGAAGATTGTACGATTTTATAAAAGAATATATAGAGTAATCTTATGCAATAACTTGCTTAAAAATAGGTTAGTTAATATATATATTAAGATATTTGTAACATCAACCTTGTCAATTTGAAAAAACTAGTTTTTCTGTTTATTATAATTTCTCAAGTTTCTTACAGTCAAGCACTCCGTAAGTATTCCAATGAATTTTTGAATATCGGTGTAGATGCTGCTGCTTTTGGAATGGGAAAAGCTGTTGTTGCTAGTACCAATGATGTGAATTCTGGATATTGGAATCCTGCTGGATTGGTGCATGTTGAGGACTATCAAGGTTCATTGATGCATGCTGAATATTTTGCTGGAATTGCTAAATACGATTATGTAGGGTTTGCAATGCCCATTGATGGTCGGAGCTCACTTGGGCTATCATTAATACGGTTTGGTGTTGATGATATTTTAGACACTACCGAATTGATCGATAGTCAAGGAAATATAGATTATAATCGCATCAATTTATTTTCTGCTGCAGATTACGCTCTGAATATAGGTTATGGTAGGAAATTACAAGTTCAAGGATTGAATATAGGACTTAATGCCAAAATTGTACGTCGTGTAATTGGAGATTTCGCCTCTTCTTGGGGATTTGGAGTTGATGCTGCAATACAATTTGAAAAAGAAAATTGGAAATTTGGATTGATGCTACGAGATATTACTACAACATTTAATGCATGGAGTATTGACGAAGAAGAATTTGAAAAAATTCAAAATTCAGTTCCGGATCAGAATCAAGAATCACCAGAGGCAGTTGAAATTACCTTACCAAAAGCACAGTTTGGAGTCGCTAGAAGATTTAAAATTGTAAGAGATATTAATTTACTAGCAGAATTTGACTTGAACATGCGCTTTACAAGAACCAACGATATAATTTCTACCAATTTTATCAGTATCGATCCTGCTTTTGGATTTCAAGTAGATTATATAGATCTTGTTTATCTTCGTGGAGGAATTGGAAATATTCAGAATACAATGGAATTTGACGGTAGTGATTCTGTTTCTGTTCAGCCTAATATTGGTGCCGGTTTTCGCTATAGAGGAATTCAAGTTGATTATGCTCTTACTAATATCGGAAGTATAGGAAATGCCTTATATTCTAATGTGTTTTCTATAAAAGTAGATTTTGACTCATTAAGATAATATGAAAAACCTTCTATTTATAACAAGTCTATTTTTATCGCTCAATAGTTATGCGCAAACTTTTCAACTATCTGATAAGTCCGAAGTAAGCATTATTACGTGCGGCCCTGGAAACGATGAATTATATGAAGCATTTGGGCATAGTGCTTTAAGAATTGTTGATCCAGTCCAAGGGATAGATGTCGTTTATAATTATGGGATGTTCGACCTTGAAGGTCCTAATTTCTATTTAAACTTTGTCCGAGGAGACATGCTTTATAAACTTGGAAGGTATCCATTTAATAACTTCTTATATGGTTATAGAATTGATGAACGTTGGGTTAAAGAACAAATTCTTAATTTAAATCAAGAAGAAAAACAACACTTTTTTGACTATTTAGAAGATAATGTCATACCTGAAAATGCTTCCTATTTATATGATCCATATTTTAACAACTGCTCTTCTATTTTGAGAGATTTAATCAAAAAAGTACTTGTATTCGAAGGTGTTACAAAAAATAAAAACACACTTAGACAGTTAATGTCCGAAGAAATTCCATGGAATACTTGGGGGAGTTTTGGGATTCATATTGCATTAGGGAATAAATTAGATAAAGAAGCAACCTATGAGCAATATATGTACTTGCCTGATCATTTATATAATTCATTATATGAAGCACAAATTTCTAAAAATGGTACAAAAACTCCTTTTGTCAAAAACGAACGGACTATTTTAAATTTTGAAGAAAAGAAACAAAAAATTTCATTTTTCAATCCTTTTTTAATTTTTACGTTATTCTTATTAATCACAGGATTCATAACTTATAAAAACTATAAAAATAACACTCGAAGTAAGTGGTTTGATTTTATACTATTCTTTATCACTGGATTAATAGGGACATTAATTGTTTTTCTTTGGTTTTTCACAAATCATTCTACAGCTCCAAATAATTTTAATTTTCTTTGGGGTTTTGCGCCAAACTTGGTCGTTAGTTTTTATATGCTAAAAAATAAAGTTCCGCATTGGATAAATACCTATACTTTTATTTTACTTGTCTTTTTACTAATTTTAATTATCGTTTGGATCCTAAAAATTCAAGTATTTTCTATAGCAGTTCTACCTATTCTTATATTATTAGTAGTTCGCTATTTCTATCTATATAAAATAAATCGGAACTGAGAGAAAACAAATAGGTTTAACAAATAATAAATTATTTATTACTGATTCCGTTTCTTCCATATAAAGTTAGACTTTAATAGAAAAATATAATTGTAGGAATTTTTACTGTCCTCTGAAAAATAAAACTGTAGTAAAGGTTTTAATGATGATCTTAAAATCAAGTATAAGATTTCTTTCTTTAATATAATACAAGTCATATCTCAACTTCATCTCTTGATCCTTTAAGTTGGCTGCATACGGATGCATTACTTGTGCCCAACCTGTTAATCCAGGCTTGATAATGTGACGAATCACATAAAAAGGCAACTCCTTCTCAAGTTGACTAACGAATTCTGGTCTTTCGGGTCTTGGACCAATCAAAGACATTTCACCTTTTAAAATATTATAAAACTGTGGCACTTCGTCCAACCGTGTGTTACGAAGAAACTTCCCAAAAAGTGTAATTCTTTTGTCATTCATTTCTGCCCAAACAGGTCCGTCATTCTCAGCATTTTTAATCATAGAACGTAATTTGTAGATGGTGAAAAAATTTCCTTTCTCACCTACTCGTTCTTGGTTATAAAACAAAACGCCTCTATTTCCTAGTAAATTCCCTATTAAGATGAGCGGCATAATCGCCAATAGAAAGATTAATCCAATGATAGAAATTATGATATCCACCAATCTCAACAATATTAAATACAATCTACTGTTGGAGTTTTTACTGAGCGTTATATAATCGTAAAATTCATCACTCAATTTGAGTTCAGGCAATAGCAATGTCTCTGTTACTTTGAATTTTTTTGCACTAATAATTGTTGTCCCTTGTTCAAATAAATGGATTAATTGTGAATGGATCTTACTATATACTTCTGTGTTATAATTGGCAACAACAATCTCAGTAATATTGAGTTCTTTAACTACATCTTCTATGTTGGCAGTTTCAAGGTCATAACAACTCAACTCATCTATTGTTTGTTTACTTGAAGAAATACATCCTGCCACACGATTTTGAGGTACTTTATCTTCGATAAATTCTTTTAAATTTTTCACTTCATCTGTTGAGCCTATTAATAATAAGTTATTGAAATATTTAGGTGAAAAAATAAAACTGATATAAATCAATCGCCATATAAGCAATGGTAAAGCAATGGTAAGAAATAAGAAAATAATCTGAAGTCTGTTGGGAGGTAATTCAGGAGAAATATAAGGTGTAAAAATATACAATATATTAGTGGAAAGTGCGGTAAGCACAATACTTCTTAATATTCTGTATGTATCATTTGAATTTTTTAAATCATACATCTCAAATATTTGACCAAAAGATATTAAATAGATACTCAAGGTAATCAACCATGTTACTAATCGTTCACTTGACAAATCAAAATAATAAAACCCTTTAAAGGACGCAGCAATAAAAATGGTTCCTACAACAACTAGCATATCAAATAATCGTAAAAAAAATCTACGTTCAGAAATTGTAAAATATTGATTTTTAGTCATTAAAACAGTTTTAAATACGCTTCACTCAAAAAATTAAAATTATGATATTTTTTAACATAATTATATCCATTCTCACTAAACTTATCCATTTCTTCTTTTGATAACTGAAATAACTGCAAAATTCCGTCTTTGATTGTTTCAGCACTTTCCGGTTTTACAGTAATCCCACAATCAGAAAGTTCTACAGGATCTTTAATTCTATTTGACGAAACCAGTACAGGTTTTTTGGCCAACATATAGTCAAAATACTTATTAGAGGAGACTCCATAGTCAAATAGTGGAATGTCATTTCTTCCAATAAAACACACGTCAAAATATGAAAGTATTTGTTGCACTTGATTCTTATTGATCTTTGGTATAAAAGTGATATTATTCTGGCCAAATGTTTTTTCAACCAACTCCTTTTTTAAATATCCATCTCCGACTAAAACAAAATGAATTTTATCATTATCCATCAATAAAGTAGATGCTTCAACAAAGTATTCTAAGGCATTAGCCAATCCCATAGTACCTGTATAACCGATGACAAATTTGCTCTTTGGAATCTTATCTATTATTTCTTTCGTCAATGGCTCATTGACTAGCAACGCTTCATCTATTCCATTAGGAATACATTTAAACTTGGAGGGTTCATTAGATAATTGATTGATATAGGTATGCGCATTTGGTAAGAGAGAAATAATCGTATCTGCCTTTCTATATCCAAATTTTTCAAACCATGACATGATTATAACAATTGGATGCCATTTAGAATATCCTTTAAGGTATATCGGTGTCAAAGGCCATAAATCACGAATTTCAAAGAGTAATTTCTTTGCTCTATACCTTTTTTTAAGAACCCATCCAGAAATAATTGGAAATATAGGCATTGACGAAACAATAATAATAGATGGTTTCTCAAGAATTTCAGTCGTTAGAAAAAATGTTTTAAATGCAAATACTAGCATACTCCAGAGCTTAAAGGCACTATCTCCTTTATATTTTGGAATTTTCACCCAACAAAAAGTAATTCCATCTTCCACTTCCTCAAGTGTAAAAATTTTATTTTCTGTTATAGGTTGATTTTTAAATAAATGATTGTAAGAGCCTGAAATAATAGTTACTTTATATCCTTTTTTTACCCAATGGCGGCTAAAATAATAATGCCGTTCTCCCCAACCAGAATCTGGTTTTCCTGCAGTTTGATTTAGTATCCATATTACTTTTGACATATTAAATCTATTCTTTATGAAGGTTTGAAATTACTACTTGAAACTTTCCGTTTTTATTTTTTGGAATATCAGACAAGTACTGATACTCAATTTCTACATCTCCAAGTTGACTAATTAATCTTTTTGAAATTAGGGTTTCATTTGACGTATTAAAATCTTTTTCAACTACTAAATTTATCGTAATCTCATTGAGAGATTTTTGCACTACTTGTCCTGTAATTAAATGCTCAATCTCTATAAACAAAGTATGAAAACGAACCATTTTACTTCCATCTTTCGCAAGTATAACATCTTCTACTCTTCCTTCAATTATATCAATTTTCAACATTTCCAATCCAGATTTTGAATCTTGATTTTCGGAGAGTTTTACTCTATCTCCTATTCTGTAACGTATTAAGGGTTGGTCATAATTTAACAATCCTGTTGCGATTACTTCACCTGTCTCTCCATAATTTATTTGGTCTCCGTTTTCCCCAATGACTTCCATGATACCAGTATCAGGGCTAAACAAAAAGTCCCCTTCTTTATTTTCAGAAATCAATCCACAAGCTTCTATACCACTATATGCGTCGTATACTTTACATTGATATGCTTCTTCAATAGTTGATCGCATCGAATCAGTCAATTTCTCACTTGAAGTCAATACTGCTTTTAATTTGGGCGCTTTCAGTTTCTTTTTATTAATAATATCTGCCAAGAAGTAATTACTCATCGCATAACCAACCATATATTCAACTTTATTAACTTTCATCCCATTCAAATAATTCTCAGCAGTATTTTTATTGATATAATAGGCTGAAAAGTAAGTTTGCTTTTCTGAAATGTTATATCGATAATAAGGCTCTTTTGGTTTATTCCTATTTATAATTCGCCTTCCTCCTATCATTCCTCTTGCCATTTTACTCGTTACTCCAGCCCAGTTTCTAACTCTCGCTTCATAAGCAGCATTCCACAATTGGTGAAACTTTTTAGATATATAGATGTTTACTGGAGTTCCAGTACTACCGCTAGAAGCAAAAAAATATCCTTTTTCTTTCTTATTCGATAATAATGTAGTTTTTCCAAATTTTCGCAAATCGTCTTTCTCTAAATAGGGCAATGTTTTTAATTGATACAATTCAAATTGTTCAAAATCTAATAGCGAAAACCCATGACTTCTATACAGTTCTCTATAAAATGGAACCGTTTTAAAGGCGTGAATGAGCAATTTTCGTAGTTCTATAGTTTGATATACATCCCATTCTTCCTTGGTATTCCTTTCTCTGCTTTTAAATTCTGTTAAATGCTTTTCAAATTGACCGCCCAACCTTCGATCTTTCCAATAATAACCATAAATTGAAATAATGATATTTTGAATAAAAACTGGACTGTTATTATAAATACGATCATATAAATCTATTTTGGTTTTTACTGGAACATTATTTAGAGTGTCAATCCATAACCTTCTTACTTCAGTCCAATCAAATAGTTCTACTTTTTTTCTAGCATTGACCACTACTTTATCAACATTATTCTTTTTTCTTATAATATCAATGATTGTATGACTCATAGCCTTATGATCATTGGATGGTACTAAAAAGGCATCTACTTTATCTTCTAATAAATATGGGATTCCACCAACATTGGTTGAAACAACTGGCAATCCCATTGCAATCGATTCCATGACACTTACAGGTGTATTGTCGACTGTTGTTGTATTAATAAAAACATCGTAGTTCTCAGAAAGTGTATGCCATTCTTTTTTGGATAATACTCCCGTATATCTAATACTATTCTGTATGCCGAATTCCTTGGCTAATTGTTTAGTTTCTTCAAATGAACTATCCATTGGAGGTCCAATCATACACAAAGTAGCTTCAGGATACTCTTTCTTAATTTCATACAATACCTTTACTGCCATTGTTGGATTATAAATCTGATGGAAAGCCCTTACGTATAATATTTTTGGAGTGTAGGTATCTCTGAGTTTGAATTTATAATTCTCAATTTCTATAGTATTAGGTATTAAAAACCCTTGGTAACCTACTTTTTCCAATTCAACTTTTAAAAAATTGGACGGTACAATATTTTTGTATGAATGCGAAAAAATTCTTTTTACATCTTTTGGGTTTGAATGAAATCTATTAGGTAAATTTCCACCATGAAGAATTGGAATATACGGAATATTTAAAAGCCGACATACTTGTGATGTGACCAAAGCATAATAAAAATTAAAGGTTCCAAAAGTATCTATTAAAACTACATCTCCACTCTTATAATTAACTATTACAGTCCAGATCATATCAAGAATCCGAAACATTTTATTTTGTTTATCAGAAGCTATTTTTAAAATATAACCTTCGCTTTGCAACAAATTTGACAAAGTCACTAAGGTTGGCATATACTTATCTCCTCTTGCTAAATTATTTCCGATGTAAATGATTTTTTTCATTCTGGAACAGACTTAACTATAATAATTTCCTTGTTGTTTACAATAGTTATAACCGCTAACCCATATATAAAAGCTGGCATTGCAAGTCGCATGGCAGAATGGTTAACTGTTAAAAACCAGAATAACAAAAAGGCGCTTAAAAATGCTCGACTCCTTAATGTTTGCTTATTCATAGTTACTATAGGAACAAAAAATAATATAAATATCATAATTAATCCTAAGGCTCCATGTTCACCTAACAAACGACTCATTTCATTGTGGGACGCAGATCTTAATCCTAATTCCTCACCTCTTACAAACTTCCCTGTACCAACCCCAATTCCAAAAAAAGGATTCTCAATAAAGCCATTCCACTCTGCTTTAAATATATCAATTCTTCCTGCAGAAATATCTTTTTTTAACACTCCCCTTGCATTTTTATTAGCATACCTATTATCTACCATTCCATCAGTTACAGAGGATGTATATAGCCATATTGGAATAGACAGAATTATTAAAAAAGAGAAATACTTCGTCATGCGTATAAAGTTGTTTTTTTTACTTAATAAATAAATAAAAGAAAATAATAGAATCGCTAGTATGGCCGTAATAACTCCACCTCTAGACAAGGTGATTAATGCTCTAAAAAATAAAAAAATTAATAGAAATACATCAATAATAAAAAAGCCAGAATACTTTTTAGAGATGATAATATATAACGAAAGAATAAAAACTCCTACGCCTAAAATTGTAGCTACTTGATTCGGTCCATAGCCTCCTGATGCAAGTGTACTTGATACACCCCCAAAAACTATACTTTCAAGATTAGGAACTTTTAAATAGATATAACTTGCCATACTTATAATAGGTAGTGACATGTATTTCAGTATTTTTAATAATAATTCTATTGATATTTTTCTTTTATAAAAATAAATAGCGCATAGACCTAATAGAATAGGGCCACTTAAATTAAAAATAATATTAGTACGTATCGATTCAGGATATGGTATATCTGAAAATGTAATTCCAAATAGTAGTAGCAATATATATATCAAGTATATTAGAGAAATATTCTGCTTTTTTTTCTCTACGATTAAGCCTGTAAGTAAAAAAATGAAAACCATATACTTTGGAAATTCATAAAATATTAATCCTTTTGACATTCGAAACAGTACTTCACTCCCTACTATATAGGCAGACCATAAAACCGCTTCTTGATTTTTATTTTTAGTAACAAGAATTGTCATAAATCCTACAAACAACAATATTATATTTGAAAATTTAGAAACTGTTCTATTCAACAATAAAAATCCTAACACAATGTGCAGGAGAACTATAAAAAGGTCGTTTTTAAAAAAACTTCTATTCAATTTTTAAAATTTTTGACTTTATATTATTATTATAATGTTCATAAGTGAATTTATTCGACAACTTATAATTAGTATGTATCCATTTTGAAAACTCGTGCTCACTCATTTCCAAACTTAGTAATAAATTATCTTTAATACTTGAAATGGTAATGGGTTCTATTAGAAATCCATTCGTATTGTTTTGTACATATTGATCAATACATGAAACTTTACTAACAATTGGTATACATCCATAATTCATTCCTTCCCCAATAACTTTTGGGAACCCCTCGCTTAAAGAGGCAAGTATTATAAAATGACTTTTTTCATAAATGCTACGCACCTCATTCTTAGATAATAATCCATAAAATTTTATTGGTAGGTTAAAATTTTCTACTTCTTTTTGCAACGTCTCCATCAATACTCCATCACCAACTACATGTAAAACACCAAAATTCTTATGTTTTATTTCTCTTATTGCAGATACAATTTTTTTAATACCCTTGTTGTCATTCAACTCTCCAACAAAACAATAATTATAAGGTGTTTTTATTTTTTTAACCTTGATTATTTCTGCACCTTTTGTTCTATCATTAATATTCAAACTTGGATTCTCAAAACTAATTAAATTATTCTTTTGATTTTCCCACTTCCCATTGATTGTTACTATACGCTTTTGTTTTTTAAGTAATTTCCTTTGAAATATAAAACTCAACGGAGCATTTTTTTGATGCCAATTTCCTGCATATTTAAACCAACCCTTCTTGTTAGAAAATAAAATTAAATATGGAATCAAATATACGCCCATTGCTGTGGGTGTTCTCAATTGAAAATAATCTGTTTCATTCAAAATTTTGTTAACTATACGTATAACATGAGGCATCTCTCTCAAAATATTTATTTTATCAGAAAAAGAATTTCCTCCTACTTTTTTAAGAGGAACAAACTTAATTTTACCCGAACAATATGGACTAGCACTCTTAGGAGCCTTAGATTTATTTAATACAGCAATGTGAACAATCTCTTCAAAAAGGTCTAATAAATGATTTATTTCTATCACAGTAGGACCCCAACCTACTACTTCACCCTGTGAATTAATAAAATGCTCCGTGTGTGAAATAACTACTAGTTTCATTAATTCAAAACTTTTAAATACTTTCCTATAATATTATCCCAAGAATGCGCCTTAGCCCATGAAACTGCATTTTCTCTATACCTCTTTTTATTATACATAATTTCTACCAATGCTTCTTTAAATTCAAGGCTATTATCATGATTAATTAAGATTCCAGATTTATAATTATCAATAGCATCTTCAATTCCACATTTTTTGGAACCTATTGTAGGAATTCCAAAAAAGTTAGCTTCCAATAAAGCAATACCAAACCCTTCTAAATCTCCAGTCATCGTTTGTTCACTCAACATCACAAAAACATCACTACACTTCAGTATACTGATTAATTTTTCTTGAGAGACTTCTCCATGGACAGTAACATACTCATTTAGACTTAGTGAATGAACTAAATCAAAAATGTTTTTTTTTTCTGTAGGGATTCCTATAATATGATAATGAATACTTGGATATTCTTTAATTAATTTTGGTAAAGCTTTAATAACATTATGCTGTCCCTTTCGCCTAGTTATAGATCCTACTGTAATTAACATAGGTGATCCAATTGTAGAATTTATATAAATTTCATCAGTAGAATCCTTAATTGCAACACCATTAGGAATTACTGTAATGTTTTTTAAACGAAGATGATTTACTAAGGATTTTGTATAGTTAGAAACGGCTATAATATCATCAAATTTCATTAAAGAATAATCAACCATTTTTCTAGGCAAAAATGATTTCAAATTAACTTCTGAACCATGAATTATAGCTGCTTTTTTAAACCCCAATTTATTTGGACTGAATCCTACTAACCATAAAGGAGATTTTCCTGAAGCAAGAACAAAAGAAGGTTTTATGTTTTTTACACACTTTAAAAAATGAATTACTCTATTAAAGTAAGTGTATATAAGAAGTTTATGTCTTTTGACCCTTACAATATTAAACTTTTGCTTGACATCAAATTCTATTTCAATTTCACCATTCAATGATCTATTATCAGTAATTACGGTAACATCATATCCATTATTGGATAATTGAACTGCTAAATTAAAAGCATGGTTACCAATTCCACCTGATTGAGGCGGAAATTCTGAAGTAACAATTAATGCTTTGGTCATGTAAATTGAATGATTTTATGATAAATGTAGGTGATAGACAAATTTACGTTTTTACTTACAAAAAAAAGAATTGGATTTAAGAAATGAAAACACTAGCGAAAAAAGAGATTCTTTAAAAAAAATCTAATGTTATAAACATATTTAAAAAATGAAAAGTTAGTAAACATTATTTTCTTATAAATATCCATTCTATAATTTTGAATAGAAACGCTATTTTCATTCTTAAATAGATGAAATGTCTCTTTCATGTGGTTGTGAATTCCTTTAGATTCATTTATTGAATTAAGACCACGCATACTCAAATAGTATTTGTAATTATTAATAAAACTCGAGAACAATAAATCACGTTTTTCATTGATTATTTCAGGCTCAAAATTATTGTTTTTTAGCAATTTATATATTCTATAATCTCTTAAGAGACTATAATAGTTTTTAACCTCAAAAGATTTAGTTATGGCATTCTGATTATCCTGCCTATAATAAAAAATGCCATCACAAAAAGCAACCTTATTACATTTAAAAAAAAAATTACGCACCATATATTCATCACTATCAAAACTATCTTCAGGAAAAATTTCATTTTTAAAAATTTCAGCCTTCCATAAACCGAAACCATGTATTCTCCAATTTAAACTTAGTAAAACAGCTTCTCTATTAGTTAATATGATATCTCTATTACCATTTATGCCAATCCTACCTGCAGCATTGTTTTTTTCTTTATCATAATAAAACCTTAAATCAGGAAGAATACAATCAGCATCAGTTTCTAATTGTCTATTGATCAGTTTCTCAAGATTATCTATTGATATATGATCATCTTGGGACATATATAAAATGAAATCCCCTTTAATTTTTGGTAATACATAATTCCAAGATTTAGGAACCGTCCCTCCATTAGGTTTTTGGTATATTGTAACTCTAGAATCTTTATCAGCGAAAAAATTTAATAATTCATAGCTATTATCGGTTGAAGAATCATCTACACATATTAATTCAAAATTTTCAAAAGTTTGATTTAAAACAGATTCAATCGATTTAGACAAATACTTAGCTCCATTATAAACAGGCATAAATATTGAAACTTTATTTTTATGAATTTTTGAATTCATTTATAAATTATAATTTTATTAAGGAGTAAACTTTAATAAATTCTCAATAGAACTCCCTTGTTTTAATTTAATAGATGCTAAGTGCCATGATTTCCAAACTTGATAGATGATGATTGGAAATATTAACAAACTTAATAACAAGCCTATTACTTTCAGTTTTTTATTCTTTTTAAATTTATAGGGCATAATGGATGTTGGAATCGTTTTTAACAATTCAAAAAAAGCCGATTTATTGCCAAAATATTTTCTATAATAATACAATACACTTGGGACAGGCCTAGGTGACAACCATTTTGTAGGTCTATAAGCATCCCAACTTCCCATTTCTCTCAACCCACCAGAACTTGCTTTAACATCAATACAACTTGCTTTAGGGTTTGACACACATTTAAAACCTTCGATATAACATCTCAGACCAAATTCTCCATCACCCATTCTCCCTTTTTCGAATTGTCTATCAAATAAACCTACTTCATAAAAAACTTCTTTTTTTAACAATGCATTTCCTGTCGCAAACTGTTTGGCAACAGCAAAAAATGATCTTTCAATAGGAATTTGATACCCTTCTGAATAAAATACTCCTGCGGATATATCTGCATTAAAAAGATCAAGGCATTTGATATGTTCTGTAAGCCAATTGGATTCAATTCTTACATCATCTTCAGAAAGTGCAATATAAGATCCTTTTGATTTTTTTATTGCAGTGTTTCTTGCTAACCAAAGTGCTTTTTCTTCCTGTCTAATTAAATTAATATCAAGGTTGAAATTCTTATAAAATTCTGTAGAAAAATTATCCGATTGATCCACAACTATTATTTCAAAATTTTTATAATCTTGCTTTTCAAAGTCTGCTAATATATCTTTCAGAAAGTCATACCTATTAAGCGTTGGGATTATTACAGAGATTTTAGGTCTTTTATGAAGTAATTGAAAATCATCAATTAACTCTTCTTTAGAGATTATAATACCCTCAAAACTTGCAACTCTAGTAACACCAATAGATTTATACCATCCAATAACCTCAACAAAAGGATTTTTAAAACTTAATAACCGTATAAAAAGACAATAAAGAGCCCAGACTTTATTAAAATATTTTCGGATGAAGCGGTATTCGTCTTGAATTGGAATAGACTCATTTAAAATTATTGGGGTACAATCACCAATATACCCGTTTTGAATAGCTTGCCATGATAAATCAGCTTTTGAAGACTTATTTGAAGAAAAAGCATTATCAAATATTAACTGGTTGATGATTTCAGCAGGTAATAAATCTGGGTTTGGAAAAATAAGTTCTCCTTTAGCTTTTAGACTAAAGTAACTTGTAGGTTGTATGTATTTTAAAAATTGAAACATTATTACTCTTTGAGTTTATTTCAAATTAGCTTACTTGTTACAAACATAAATTAATTCTCTATCTGTAAGCCTATATTTCATTAATCTTATATGTAAAATTTTAAAAAATCTTCCTCCTGTTTCTTTAATGAAAATAGTGTCCTTACTCTTTCTTTAGAGTTTATAGACATTGTTTTTTTGTTACTACTTGGAATAGAATTTATAAATAACAACCTTACAACTAAATCTTTACAATCATAAGCATTAAAAACAAAGCCAGTTTTACCTTCAACTATATTTTCTTTCATTGCCCCGACATCACTTACAAGACATGGTATTCCCATAGCTTGAGCTTCCAATACCGAATTACAAAAACCTTCATTTAAACTAGGTTGCAAATAGATGTGTGATTTAGAAATTAATTTAAGTGTCTCATTATGTGAAAGTTGATCATGAAAACTTATCGATTTACCAAGATTCAATTGGTGAACCTGAAATTTATAGCGTTCAATTTCAGCTTGATTAGTACCTGTTCCTATAATATGATATTGAAACTTAACTCCTTCTTCTTTTAATAATTTCATTCCATCAATTGCAATATCTAGTCCTTTAATCCAATTAAATCTTGCAACAGTAGAAATGACAATTTCATCATTTTCTAAAACTTGCCGTGTAGGTAGTTTATCTAAATCAATTGCTGGATGAATGATTTCAAAAGGTGTTTTTTTATTCAAACCTAACAGAAAGGCTCTCTCAATCAAAAATTTAGAAATACTGTGTACTTTATCTACTCTTTTCCATAATAAGTCATAACAATTTTTATATTTTAATGGATATAGATTAATATCATACCCTCGAAAACTAACTGACATCTTTGACTTCATACTTTTCGCTAAATTTTCTTTTCCTATTGCTAAGGTCGCAAATCCAAAATGCAACCAATCCAAATCTGAAGTAATAATTTTTTCATTTAAGTAGCATTTTTTAAAAAAAGAGAGCGTATTACAACCTCTATTCTTTTCAAGATTATAATAACGAATTAATCTTTTAGGAAAAAAAAGGAGTTTTATAAAAACTAGGGGGAAATTAAAAAAAAGTAAGTAAAAATTTCCAATATGAATACTATTTGATTTTTTAATAGCACATAAATCAAATTCTGAATTAATAGTATCTACAAACAATGTGACATCATAACCAGACTCTTGAAGCCCTTTGATTTTAGACTTGAAAAATGTTTCAGAATATCCTGGAGTACTTGAAAGAACAATTCCTATTTTCTTATTATAAACCCTATACTTCATTGTAAAAATGTATCATTTCATTACACATATGACTAATTTCATGGTTATTTACTATATCTTTTTTAGCCTGACGAACAATCAAGTTAAGTTTTTCTTGATCAAAGTCAATAAACTTTTCAATACTAAAAGCAATATCGTTGCTATTTCTATTTTCAAAGAAAAAACCATTAACTCCACCTTTTATAAGATCTTTCATTCCTCCAACATAACTACTTAATACTGGCAATCCAACTGCCATAGCCTCAATTACAACATTAGCAAGTCCTTCTGAAACACTTGGCATTAAAAATAGGTCAGATTCTTTCATTAATTCCAAAACATTTTCATGTGATAGTTTTGGAATCAATTTCACATGAGACTGTAACCCTAAAGCATCAATCAAATAAACTATTTCTTCAATATTTCCATCACCTACAATTGTATAATTTATACCAACACCTCTATCAATCAATATCTTTATACCTAATAAAGCATATTTATAACCTTTAATCCAATTATGCCGACCAACAGATAATAACTCTATCGAACTATTACTTTTTTTAGAATAATCACTCTTTATTGGGAATGAATTCAATTCTAATCCTGAATAAATAACCTTACTCGATTTTACATCTATTTTTAACTTCCTTAGATTTTCTAATATATCTTTAGAAACAGCATGAACACCATCAATTTTAGGAAAATTTCGTTGATAATTTAGTTTTAATTTTTCATCAATATATGGACTGACATTTATCAATCTTCCTCTTAAACTTACAATAACTTTATACTTTTTATGGTCTAAAACTTCTTCAAATAAAATTAAGTGAGAAGCCCATTGAATATGCAGTATATCAATTTTTAAAAGAAGTAGTTTTGACCATATTAAAAATTGTTTTAGTTTTATTTTATTATTCTTTTTAGACTTTAAAAGAATTTTTAAAAACCTAACAAAAATAGTTGGGTTAAACAAAATCAATCTAATTCCCGTTGATAGTAAATTAAATAATAAATAATGTTTTTTATTTGAATCAGTGGGAACAAAAATAAGACCATCAATAGTATATTCTGAGACTCTATTGGCAGTTCCAACCATAAAAATTACTTGATTTTTGTTGACTAAATTTTTAGCCAATAAATCAATAAAAAAAGGAGGTTCCAAGTTACCGTTGTATATCGCAATTCTCATTAAATAAATTGTTTTATATACTTATTAAAACTCTTGACAAGAGCGCTTTTAGAATGCTTCCTTTTTGCATATTCAATAGCATTATTTGAAAATTGGCGGAGTAATATTTTATCATCAAATAAAAATTTAATTTTATTTGCTAGTAGTTTTGCAACATCATGATTTTCTATTAAAAACCCAATATTATTATTCTCAATTATTTCTATATTTCCACCAACTCTATTTGCAATTATAGGAACTCCAACTGATAATGCTTCAGTAATAAACATAGAATTCCCTTCTCTATATTTTGAAATTAAAACACCTACATTAATTGATGCATAAAAATCATACAATTCTTCAAATACTACCCAACCATAAAAATGAACTTGACCTTTAAGATTGTTTTCAATAAAGTTTAAAACTTTATTATAATAATTATAATCTGGTGTTCTTTCGTACTTTATATCACCAGCAATGAATAAATGAACTACAATTTCTTGCTCTTTTAATATCTTAAGGGCTTCAAGAATTTCCAATAAAGATTTTTCATGACTAAACCTTCCTGCATAACCAATTACAAAATCCTTACTGTCCAGTGAATACTCTTCTCTCTTTAACTTTCTGATATTCTCTATTGAATCATTAGATCTATTAATAAGTTTAAGACCATTATATACTGTTGCCGTTGGAATTTTCTTATTCTTATAATGACTTTCAAATTCTTGAATAGCCATTTGAGTATTAGCCATAAATCCATTGGCATTATTAATTAGATAATTTATTTTATCTTTACTTAGTCTTCCTATTATATCTGTACTCTGATAAAAATAAATATGCTTTGAATTAGGAAATGCTTGATGTAAAATTTTAAACAATTCATAATGCATTACAGTAACAATCACTTCAGGGTTTATCTTTTTTATTAATCTTTTAATCCCGTAATAATAAAGAATTCTATCTGCTTGTGTAAATCCAAAGATTTTTTTTTTAATTCTGTAGGGTATTTTATTCAAGATAAAAATCAGTAATTTATCCCATAATCTTGACTGTGGATGATAATATTTTTTTTTGTCAAAATTCAAACTTTCAATAGCATTGTCATACTTACTTATAACCTTATATTCTATTGAAGAAGGTTCACTTTCAGCAATAGTATAAATAGTTCTTGCCATTCCTGGACTAGACCCTATTGGAGGAATTGTATGGCGAGAACCTGAAGCTAAAACTACTTTTTTCATTTCTTAATCGTAAAATTATTAGTTTATGAAATCACATGTTTCCAAAACAGAAGTCAACTTCTTATTGTAAATATCATATTGATAGTTAGTAACATAACTTTTATACGCATTAACTGACATAGTCTTACACATTTTTGTATCAGTAGAAATTTGTATCATCTTATTAGCAAGATCATCTATATATGGATAATCTTCAATTAAATATCCATTAACTTCATTAATAAGCATTTCTCTTATTCCGCCAGAATCAGTTGCAATAACTGGGATGGAATTAGAAAATGATTCTATAATTGTCAATGGCATACCTTCCTCTGAAAGTTTTTTATCTGTTGGACATATTGAAACATCAATATGGCTTAAACAGTTCATTAAATCACTCTTATTTAAAAACCCAGTAAAAACTACTGGTAAATTACTCAGTGAAGTATATTCCATACATTCTTTTAAATAGGGAGTAATGATATTATCCTTTTCTTTTGTTCCTGCACCTCCTAATATATATAAAGATACGTTAGTGTTCTTTTTATAAACAATAGAGAATGCTTTCAGAAGATTTAACACCCCTTTTTCTATACAAATTCTACCAGAAAAAGCAAAGTTAAATTTATTACAATCTATAGTATACTTAGTATTAATAGAAGCCGTATTTTTAAATACATTTGGAATAATAGCATTATTTATTTTAAAGTATCGTGAAGGATTTAGCTTGTTTGCAAAATGCATATTTGCCTTTATCAATGCTATTTTATTTACTCCAATAATAGATTTTACATTATTAATTAATGAATTCCATTGTCTTTCAGATAACTTAGAATGAAGTGAAGTTCCATGGTGGTAAAAAATTATTTCTTTCTTTGGGTAGAACATTTTAATCATCTTAACCAACCCAATACCTACGTGAATAATAATCTTATCATATGGATTAAAAAACAGAAATCTACAAACTGAAATATAGTATAACAATTGTCGATTATTACCTGTAATAAACTTTTCTCTTCTTTTTATATAAGGATATCTTATCTTTAAGATAAGTAATATAAATTGATCTAGAAAAGTTGGTTTTACATGTAAAAAAACATTTTTATCATAATCTGAGTCATTCAAATTAATATTAGAATTTGATAAAACCTTAAAATAGTTTTCTTTTGAAGTAAGTACAGTTTCGTAAATCACTTTAGCAGGTGCTGCTCCTTCTGTTGAGGGTACTGAGTTTAGAGATCCATAAACGATTAATATATCTTTTTTTTTTACCATGTTCAAAATAAAAATAATTTTATCTTCTATTATTATTAATCGTCTGTTTTATAAATGTATTAAATGCCCAATATTTCTTCCCTGTAATCTGATAAATAAAAGTATATAGATTAATTCGAAGCAATAAACTCCCAAACCAAAAATAAGGGTTAACACATAATTTAATTCTTAATTTTAATCTATTAATTAAATCCCTTTTTACTGTCAAATATTTTAACTGGTTCATAAAATAGGATTTATAATAATTTTTAATTTCTTTGTTTAGTAAGTCCTTACTATATAAAAGTTCAAAAGTTAACTCACGTGTAATTAAGCGCCTCAAAAATCGATTAGTATCTACACCAACTCCAATTCTACCTTCATGAACTCTAGCCAAGACCAAGGTTTCATTTAAAATTTCCATTTTAGGCATAAAAGAAAGTAATCGAACATGAAATTCCCAATCTTGAGAGCTTTTTAAAGAAACATCAAACAGTGATTTTTCATTCAAAAATGTTTTTTTCCATATTGGTGCATCTATACTCCAAGCTAGCCTAAATGTTATAAAGTCAGTTAAAGGATCAAATTTAGATTTAAAATAGTGATTCCAATAAAATAAAAGTTGACCAGGATCTTTATCAAAGAATGCCGTCTGACACACAATAACATCACAATCTGTTTCTAATGCAATTGACATTTGATCTTCAAGTTTAGTATCAACCATAATGTCGTCAGAATCAAACCAATTTACAAAACTTCCAGAAGCAATTTCAAACCCATAATTTCTACAACTACTTGCGCCTTTAGGGAAATTATCAGGGCGTTTAACTTGTCGTATTCTTTTATCCAATTCACAGAATCCATTTACAATTCCCCAACTACCATCAGTCGAATGATCATCCACAATTATACACTCCCAGTTTGTATAAGATTGAGCAATAATTGAATCTAACGTTTCACCTATTAAAAGTTCCCTATTAAAATTTGGAATTATAATGGAAATTAATGGACTCATACTCTCGTTTTTTTATAAGTCCAATATATCTTTTTATAATACTTAATTGATGTTATTCTATATTTAATTATCACTTGAATCATTCTTTTAAAAGCTTTAAAATAATGTTTCCTTTTAATCAATGTAAATTCAGTTACATCTTTCCATGATTTCGCCCAAAGATGTAGCATATAAGTAGAATCATCAATATATTTATGAAAATCTTGATCTGCATGTATATTGTTGGGAAAAGAATAAAAATAATTCTGTGGGTGAATTACAGTATCATGAAATCTAATAGAGTTTTCAAAATCTCCAGTATAATTATAGAGAGTTCTATAGGTTTGTGTTATTAATTGTGGTATTGCAATTTTACCTAATTCATAATGTGCAGGAATCATCAAATTTTTATATTTCTTTAATGTTTCTCCAATCAATGGATGTCTTTTGGTTACTCCAATAATTCCACAGCTTATAGTAGAATTAGATTCTGAGCCCAAAAAGCAAGATTCATCTAGTAAATCATCAATACTTTTTACTGCATACATGTCAGTATCTAGATAAATCCCACCTTGTTCATATAAAATTTTTAATCGAACATAATCAGATACAAAAGCCCATAATCCTTTTTTATAAGCTTCCTTTACAAATGGAGACTCCATGTCTGAGTTCTCTTCATTCCATAAAATAAATTCATAGCCTTTAAAGTGCTCTTTCCATGTAAGTATACAATTCTCTACAATAGTAGGAAAAGGCTGTTTTCCAAACCAACAGTAATGTATTTTTTTTGGAATACTCATATTATTCAACTATATATTGAGGGCCTTGAATTTTAGTCACTTGGCGACTATTAACAATTTCAGTAAATATAGGGTCAATCAATTTATATTGTTTTATATATCCGAAAACATTTTTATAATTAAATGAAATCACAGCTTTTAATATGTTTTTCAAATATTTATTTTTTTGTTTTAATCGAATACTATCAAAATATTCAATATTTATATCTGCATGATTAATTTTCATCTGATTCCCATATTTTTTAAAATAGGCTTCCGAAAATAAAATAACTTCTTTTTTTACTCTTGATTCTCGATCATGCCGAATAAAAATATTAGAAGCAATACCAATTTTTAAATGATGAAATAAAATCCTCTGGCAATAATTATGGTCTTCTCCATAATGATAAAAAATAGGGTCAAATCCTCCGACTATATTTATAGTATTTATCGGAACAAACCATGCAGCGCCATTTACCATAGGCACATCATATAATATTGAATCATTATCTGTTTTTTCTACCTTAAACAATTCATTTTTATGAGCACAAAAAGAAAAATAACGATCCATCTCTTTCCCTTTACTACTCATATGGATAGGGCTAATAATTCCATACTCTGGATTAGATTTTGAAATAGATAGTAGTTTACTTATACAATTCTTATCTGCATATACATCTTGATTTATTAAAAATACTGCATTAGCATTATTTTTCAAGGCATACTTCATCCCTATATTATTGGCCTTACCAAAACCTAAATTCACATTTTGTTTTAGTAAAATTATATCAGAAAAATTACTCTCTATAAATTCGACAGTTCCGTCAGTTGAATTATTATCAACTATAATAACATGACTTTGGTTATGAATAGATCTTAAGCATCTCTCAATCCATTTCATCCCATTATAGGTGACAATTATCGTAAAAACAGATTTTAGCATTTATATTATTTAGTATCAGAATTTGTTCGCTTGAATATTGAAAGCTCCATAGTTTTATAAAGTAATTGATACTTGCTTTTTTCAAATTTAAACTTGACTTTTTTAGCCCAATCATTAAATAGCCTTGGAGAAAATTGATATACTTCATACAATAATTTATCAATCTCTAATGAACTATAAAAATGGTGCAATTCTCCATATAATCGCAGGCCTATATTTAAAGATTCTTCATCATTAGTTTTTATGCCATGTTGCAAAATTCTTTTAATTTGTTTCACTTGAAATTCCGATATGGATTTTAATTGCTTTCCTTTCAAATTATAAAATAATGAAATCACTTTCGTTCTTTCATAATAAGATGCATTTCCGAACTTAAATTCTTTAGAAAGTGAAGTGTCTAATTCTCTATATTGAACCAATACTTGATCTATAAACTTAATTTGATACTTTGATGAAATTAAAAGCCACATATAAAAATCTTCTTGTTTTAAATCTTCTTTATAAAGTCCTACTATATCAAAAATTGATTTCCTCATTAAAACAGTTGGTGAATGAATTATAATATTATAACCCATATATTTTTCCAATAAAGAAGAGAAAACATCCTTTGGAAAAATAAATTCTTCATTAAAATTGGCTGCTTTAATTATTTTACTTTGATCATCAATGGTTGAGAAATTTGAACAAACAAGCATTACATCTTCGCCTTCTTTTTCTAAAAAATTAACTTGTTCTTCAATTTTATTGTGCAGTATCACATCATCACATGCAATGCTTTGATAATAAACTCCAGTACTTATTTTTATCGCATCATTTAAATTTTGACATAACCCTATATTTTCTTTTCTAGCTATAAATTTACAATCAGTATTATTTGTTTGAAGCCAATCTTCAATTTTTTTAACAGAATTATCTTTAGAACAATCATCAATAATAATCAACTCAATATTTGGATACGATTGATTGAGAATACTATCCAAGGTTTCTACTAGATAGTTTTCATGGTTATAGCATACCGCAACAATAGAAACTAAAGGAATATCATTCTTCATAAGCATTCAATTTATCACAAATAAATTGTACGTCTTCTATACTCATTACTGGACTTATAGGAAGGCTCAATACTTGATTACTTAATTGTTCAGCAATTGGTAAACTCAGATTATTCAATTCTTTATATGCTTCTTGCTTATGAATTGGAATAGGATAATGTATTACAGTCTGAATACCATTTTTTTCTAAATACGATTTCAACTGATCTCTCGTTCTACATTTTATGACAAACAAATGAAAAACATGATTATTACTAAAATCCCAATCTGGAAGTAGAATAAGAGAGTTTTGAATTTTGTCAAGATAAAATTTAGCAACGACTCTTCTCAGTTCATTATCTTTTTCCAGTCTTTTCAATTTTATTCTTAAAATAGCGGCTTGCAATTCATCAAGTCTACTATTTATGGATTTATATTGATGTTTATATTTTTCATTAGATCCATAATTACGTAAATAACGAATACAATTTTCTAACTCTTTATCATCTGTTGTAATAGCACCTCCATCACCTAATGCTCCTAAGTTTTTAGCAGGATAAAAACTAAAACCTGCAGCATTTGATATACTACCTACTTTTTTCTCCTGACAGATTGCACCATGTGCTTGTGCAGAATCTTCAATGATTAACAATCCATATTTTTTTGCTATTTCAGAAATAGCAGACATATCACAGGATTGACCATATAGATGTACTGGCATAATTGCCTTCGTTTTTGAAGTGATTTTATCTTCAATTAAAGAAGTATCAATAGTAAAAGAATTATATTTTGGTTCAACTAAAATGGGTTTTAAATTACACGCACTAATTGCTAGTGCACTAGCAATAAAAGTGTTTGAAGGAATCAATACTTCGTCTCCTTCATTCAGTTTACCTAAAATAATATAAGCTTTAAAAATAAGTTGTAATGCATCCAATCCATTCCCTACTCCAATACAATAATCTGTCTCACAATATTCCGCGAATTCTTTTTCAAATTGTTGCACCTCATTTCCAAGTATAAAATGAGCAGCATCCAAAGTCTTTTTATAAGCTTCAACCATAGACTTTTCATCTCGTTGATTTATCTTATGTACATCTAAAAATGGAATCATTGGTATTGTCCTCTTTTAGAGTTGATATGGAGTTGTTGGTATTCTTCTATAATATCAATAATTATTGAACTATTGGGATGTTTATCTTCCATTATATAATCTTCAATTTCCCCTGTAAAATTTTCAAAACCAAACTTCTTAATTGCGTAATAATTAACTTTTAATTTTTTATTAGGAATATAAATAGAAAAAGGTTTTATATTTTTGGTTACCGCTGCTCCCATAGAAATTAATGAATATTGACCTACAACACTATGCTGATGAATTGTAGATCCCATTCCGATATTCGCTCCCTTTAATAGTTTTGTAATTCCAGCTAAGACACACATCGGAGTAATTATAACATCATCCTGAAGAATTGCATCATGTGGAACATGAACACTCTGCATTAAATGTACATTATTACCTATCTTAGTAAGATCTTGATAACATGGTTTTTGTATGGCTGCAAACTCTCTAATAATATTATTATCTCCTATTTCAATTAGGCCTTGAGAAGAATCATACCTTGGGTTTCTTGTGTCTTGTCCTGGAGTTCCGATAACTGCATGAGGACCTATAATATTATTATCTCCTATTTTTGTAGGGCCATAAATTACAGTATAAGGCAACAATTTATTCCCAATACCCAGTTCAACGTTGTCTCCTATAATACAGGTTGCATCAATTTCATTCATTTCTATAATTTTATAAGAGCATTACCATCAACCACTAAATCATCAATAGTATCATTTTTATAAATAATGGTATGTAATTTATATAATGATTTTTTTTCAATAACACTTATTATACTTACGCGAGCAGTAATCTTCTCATTCCAATATACAGGTTTTAAAAATCTCAAATTCTGCTCTAAATATATAGAACCTGGACCTGGAATTTTTGTAGCGATTAATTTACTAAACATTGCTGCATATAACATTCCATGAACAATCCTTTTCTTGAAAATTCCATTCTTGGCAAACACTTCGTCCAAATGTAATGGGTTGAAATCATTTGACAATTCTGCAAACTCTAGCACGTCTTCACCAGTATAAATACGTGAGACTTCTTCATAATCACCTATGTTGTATTTCTTATTCACTTTATAAATTCTGTATAATCTCTTATATAATCATCTTCGTCATAAACTTTAGAAGCAATACATACTAAAACTGCATTGTGTGAAAAACTGATATCGCGCCAATACCCTTTAGGAATGTATAAGCCTGCATCTGGTTTATTTAATTCAAAAACAGCCTCATTCTCTTCCTGGTCTTTCAAGTAAATTTTTATATTTCCAGAAACAGCAATTAAAATTTGTTCCAGTTGCTTATGTGCATGACCACCACGCTGAACATGATCAGGTGTAAAATAAGTCCAATACACCCTTTTTATGTCAAACGGGACATATTCTTCTACTTCAGCAACCGAGATATAACCTAACGATGGTTCTCCTATTTTTTTAAATTCAATTATTTTAGGGGCTTTATAATTCATTTTATTTAAATATTCTAAATCCAAAAAAAGTCTTAAAAAACTGATTAGCAATATACTTTCTACTTCTTAAACTTTTATCATAAAGGTTATAAAGATCATCGTACTTTTTTTCCATTTCCATAAAAGAACCATTATGTTTTATAAAAAAATCAGCATGCTTTACACTCATATAATTGAACAACTTTTTTTTACTCTCATCATTCAATTTTTTATTTCTTGAATCTTGTTTAACACGATAATGAAATTGAACAGAATCAATTTTTTCAACATCATCTCCACCTTTTAAAAGAGCAATCCAAAATTCCCAATCTTCGAGTCCCTCAACCATATTCACATCATAACCCCCTATTCTCTCCCAATCTCTTTTCCGATATACTGCTGAACAGAATATCATACTATCTTTAGCAAGATTAGATATACTATAAGGCTTCAATTTCCATGTTCTATTATGAGTTCCGAATTTTTTAGCATTACAATATACTACTTTTAAAGTAGGGTTCTCAACAAGCCTTTTTATAGCAAGTTTTAAATAATCTTCACCTATTTTATCATCAGCATCTAATGGTAATATATAAACTCCTGCTGCAAGATCAATCCCTTTATTTCTAGCATTACATACACCTCCATTTTTAATTTTAATATACTTGAAACGCTTATCTCTTTCAAGCCATTCTTGGACAATTATATCCGTATCATCAGTTGAACCATCATTAACAATTATACATTCCCAGTCGTCATAAGATTGTTTTACAACTGATTCCAAGCACTCATTTAAATATTCTGCTTGATTATAACAAGGAACAATAACTGATATAATGGGGTTATTTAACATTATTTAATTTTAATGTTTAAAAATGAATCTCCTTTTGAGAAAATCAAAAAAGAAAAAAAACTAACAATCAATTTTAATATCAATAAAAATTTAGTCAAAATAGTAATTGACAATATATTAATATTTAAAATTAAGAATTTTAAAATATAAAAAGCATTTTTAAATTGTCTTTTTCGTACTGAAAACTTATATAATTTTAGTAATTCTTTATATCTGAAATTCAAAACATTCAAAGATAATTTATTTCTATACTTCCACAAGATGTTCTTGTTTACTTTGGCATTTGAAAATATTTTTAATGGATTATCTGAAGTTGAATGTGACATATTAAATTCATGTATATTAAAAATAACCAGTGGCTCATCAATTGTACAATAATTCTCAGAAATTGCAAGTATTCTCATATGAAAATCATAATCTTGAGCTTGTTGCAATTCTTCATCAAATCTTAAGTTGTTATCAATTAAGAAACTTCTTTTCCATAAAGGCGCACCTGTTAACCAAAAAATATTAAAAATAATATAATCTTCAAATATTGAATCTGAAATCAATTTAGGAGTTCTTAAACCTTCACTACTTTCTTTTTCAACATTATACACTTCAGTCTGACATATAGAAAAATCATAAGAAGAATTATGCAATTGATGGATTTGTTTTTCAAGTTTACTAGGAAGCATTTCATCATCACTGTCAAACCAATTTATATATTCCCCTAAACTCAACTCAAATCCATAATTACGGCATGCATTGGCTCCTTTAGGTCTATCAATAGGTCTTTTATGGTATTGAAATCGCGGATCATTTTCACAATATTTTTTTAAAAGTAATTCCGTATCATCAGTTGAGCCATCATCAACAACTATACATTCCCAATTATCATAAGACTGTGCAAGTATTGAATCCAAGGTCTTTCCAATTAAATGGGTACGATTATACGTTGGAATAATGATGGAAACTAAAGGAAGATTCATTTAACTAAAAATTTAAATACTATAAAGATATTGCATATTTATACTTTTTAGTCACTAGAACTTT
>Ga0307488_10000687_pt1 | contig 28239 bp, 24 predicted proteins | sample SB02metaG_FD_202248 | JGI IMG/M metagenome (GOLD analysis project Ga0307488, IMG submission 202248) | Sea-ice brine microbial communities from Beaufort Sea near Barrow, Alaska, United States - SB 0.2 | ecosystem: Environmental > Aquatic > Marine > Coastal | place: USA: Alaska | collected...
GTTGAACTTTTACTGCCGCTGCAATGCGGCTACGTGAAAGGCTATTAAGCTGCTCTCGCTCATCAGATTCCAATTTGATATGATACTTTTTAACAGGCATCCCATAACTGATACCTCTTCAATAAAATTACACGTTATGATAATTATATTTAACGCCGGTTTAGGATTGCATGAACACTAGTAGCCCAAAAAGCACTGCTGAACTTGCCAACGGTAAAAGTGGAACCCGAGCGAGGCGCCACAATTTCAGGGCTCGCACAAGAAAACACAACCCCGCCATGAAAATGAACAGCCCCAGCATTTGCGGCAAACCGGATGGCGTGAACCGCCACATCATCTCGCACATCAGCATCGCTACGACCGAAAATGCCGCGAGAACGCCATCAAAAAGCCGCGACACCAGAACGAACAGCAATCCGAGCGATCCCAAAAAAAAGAGCAATCGCACCGGCAGCAATCACCCGATCAGGAAAGAAAATTCGGTATTGGAAATCCACATCGTAATCCGTCCCTGAAATGGCCAGCAGACCCGCATTGAGAATGCGAATTCAACGGTCCGTGCGAGGATGATTTGAGCGTCATTGGGATTTCACTCGACTCGGAGCTCTCCACTTTTTTCGCTAATGAAATAGGTCGTAAAAACTGAGTCGACAGCCCGACTCCCCGAGCAAAGGAACGCGCCACGTCCGCCTGCTCCATTCCTTCCGCAGTGGAAATTCCCTTAAAATCGACAAAGAGAAAAAAGATCGAAAGTCCCGCCACAAAAACCGAAAACGCCAACGTCCGAAAAAACGGAAACGGTGCTTTTTTTATCTCCGGTGCAGAAGCCGCTGCATGGTGAGGAATTGCCTGCCCAAAAGGTTCTGGAGACTGGACCTGAGGCGGCTGTGTTTGCGATAACTGAACCGGAGACGGTTCGTTGGGCGGCTGCGACGACACAAATTCAGTAAACTTCACGTTTCCTGAATATCAATCTTTTACAGGCTTGCCCTCAAACCCGAAATTTCATGCTCACTCGATCCAGTTCCACCCCCAAGGGTCTCCTGAAACCGCTTTTGCAGCTTGAGTCGTTTTTCCGGCGAGCAAAATCAATGGATCTTCAGGATTTCCATCACCACCCAAAAACAAACAAATAATATCAGCCTGTTCATTGATTTTCCAATCAGCGTATAGACCCATCGGCGCCCAGTTTGGCGACTTCGTTGAATACTCCCGCTCAACGTAAGATGAATTGCCGTACCTCTCTGAAATTTTCTTGATGAGCCCTTCAAATTGATCTCGAAAATGATCCCGAGTCTTTTGAAAAGCATTGGGATCCTCCCTCCAATCGCTTCCGTCTTCGAATAGAAGCTGATATGCAAGATGGCTTTCCTGCAGAATCAATTTGTCGACCTTTTCATCAAGCGTCATTTGGCTCCGCGATCCTCTCCTCACTCAATCGATTTCTCAGGATTCCGCCCGATGAACGGATGTTGCTCGACATCGAGAACGCTACCGCTGACAGGACCGCTTTCTTCGCTGAGAAAATAAACGGCGGCGGCTGCAATTTCCGCAGGATCGAATATTCGGCCGCTTGGCGCGAATTGTTTGCCCAACATTTTAGGCCAATCTTCAGGCAAGCCCTGATCCTTTTTGCGCTTTTTCTCGTTCTCGGTCAGAATCCAACCGGGGTTGATTTGATTCACCCGCACGCCGTAGTCGCGATGCAAGGTGTCGCCGAGATTTCGCGTCATCGTCTGCAACGCACCTTTGGAAATCGAATACGGCAACAAATCCGGCTCGCCACAGTAGGCATTGACCGAACCGATGTTAAGCACGCTCCCTTTTGTTTTCGAAAGATGAACCAGCGCGTTTTTGATGAGAAAAAACGGGACTTTCGCATTCGTGGTCATGAAATGATCCCACTTCGCTTCATCAGTCGATTCAATCCGACCGGTTCCAACCGCAGCCGCGTTATTAACCAGCGCATCGATTTTTCCAAATCGCGAAATCGCCGTTTCGATGAGTTTTTTTGACGCAAAATGTTCGGTTAAATCGGACACGAGAAAATCGGTGCGCTGACGTTCGGGATCAAGCTCCGCCCGGGTTTCCTGAGCCAGTTCGAGTTCCAGCCCGTGCAAAAACACTTCAGCCCCTTCTTCGAGGCAGCGTTTGGCAATGGCTTTTCCAATGCCGGTTGTCGAACCGGTCACGATGATCGTTTTATCTTTAAGACGCATGATTCTGGCAGGAAATTGTGTCTGGAATTGGGGGCAATACGAGTTTCTCAGGACCACGCTTCGCTTAAGACTCTGAGGAAGTTACCGCTAAAAATACCGGCAATATCTTCTGCGCTGTAACCGCGATTTACCAGAATGCTATCCAGTTTCTGCAAATCAGCGATCGTATCGAGATCCTGCGGCCCTTGTTCTTTGCCAAACCCGCCATCAAGATCACTCCCGATTCCGCAGTGCTTCGCATTTCCCGCCAGCTGACAAATGTGATCGATGTGATCGGCGGCATGCTCGATTTTTACACCAATCGACTCCGGCGTTGTCACACCCCGCTCCCAGCTGGGAATCAACATCCACGCATCAAACACCGCCCCGAGAACCGTTCCGCGTTCAATCAGCGCTATGATCTGCTCATCGGAAAATTGGCGGACATCGTCGACAACCGCCCGGCAATTCGAATGACTAGCCCAAACGGGACCGTTAAAAATTTCCAGCGCTTGCCAAAAACAATCGTCGTTCAGATGCGTGACATCGAGAATCATCCCAAGCTCATCCATCTTTTTCAGCAAATCCGGCCCACCTTCTCTCAATCCACCAAGCGCATCATGCCCCATTGCATAACGACCTTCGCCATAGTGAGCAGGCCCCATCGCACGCAATCCGTATTTCCAGGCAGTTTCCAAATGATCCAGCGTCACAATCGAGTCTGCACCTTCGAGGCTCAAAATAAGGCCAATCGGCTCATTATTTTCCGCCGCTTTTGCAGGGTCTGCCCACTTGTCCAAATGCGCATCCAAACCTGCCAGACCTCTAATTTGCACAATCTCACCCACCTTTTCCATCTCCTGATACCACGCAAGCTGCCCCTGAGTCATTGCCCAGGCTTGCTGTGGTGATTCCCAACACGCCACGAACGACCGCGGTTTCATGCACCCGCCAATTTGAGTTCCGACACACAGACCAATCCCACCGCGGCGCATGTCCGGAAATGTGACCGTTCCGAGCCCCTGCCCCTTGATACGTTGAGGCAACTCAGATTCGATCTCTCGAATTTTTTCAGAGGGAAGCCTCAGGTCGCGATTCCATTCCAGCGCATTCATGCTGAGGTCGAGGTGGACGTCGAAAATCAAATTCATCGCCGTCAGGATAGCAGTAAAAATCGCTGATCGGCGCAAAAATTATACCGAGAACAGGCCAGAGATTGGACCACTTATTTCCCTTCCAGTTCCCAGATAGGATCAAATTCTTCAGTCTTACCCTCTTGGCCGCGCAGCATCGCATCCACCACCCGCGACATCAGCTGCAAACTGGGGCCATCGTCGGGAAATTTAACCAACACATCACCGAGAATCGCAGACGCTCTTCGAAACTGACATTTCTCAAAATGATCCAGAGCCGCTTCGTATTCGTCACGCAGATTTTCCCAGTGCTCCCCCGATCCACCCGGAGGGGCGATCTCGAATAGCTCAACCGGTTCGCGAATATTATTTACGCGAACCCTACACAACCGTCTCGTGTTGAACCCCCAGCTAAGATGTTCACGGGTATTGCCGGTAACCAGCAACGGCGTTCTCAAATATTTCGTCGCTCCTTGAACTCGGCTCGCCAAATTCACGGTCGTTCCCAGCGGGCCGTATTTAAATTTCCGGTGTGTTCCAATATTTCCAACGAGCGCCTGCCCAGTATTCACCCCGATACCGATCGCGGTTTCAGCCTTCACAATTGGACACCATTTTTCGTTCAGTTCTTCGAGTTTACCTGCAATTTCCAAAGCCGCATTGCAGGCTTTTTCTGCATGATCGGGATCTTCATTTGGCGCCCCCCACAAAGCCAGCAATTCGTCGCCCGTGTAATCCACTAACACCCCGCCATTTTCGATCACTGAAGTGGAAAATTCGCCCATCACGCCGCTGAGCCAGCCAATCGTTTGCTCCGGCCCGAGTCGTTCCGAAATTGTGGAAAATTTACGGATGTCGCAAAATAGAACCGTCACCTGCGCGTTGCGGGCCTTCATTTTCATCGGGTCTGGATTTCGTGCCAACTCGCGAGCCAATTCCGGGGTGAAATGTTGCTCGAACACTTTTTGGCGAAGCCGCTTTTTCTCTAAACTTGCATTCAAGCGCGCCATCAACAAAGCCGGGCGAATTGGACGCGACAGGAAATCTTCCGCTCCGATCTCGATGCAGCGCACCGCATCACTTTCATCCTGTAGACCCGTCACCACAATTACCGGGGTCTGCCGCAAATGCCCTGATTCGTGGAGTGATTCGAGTACTTCAAAGCCGTCTTTTCGTGGCATCTGAATATCCAGCAAGACCGCGTCATAATCATCCGCCCGAATTTTTTCCAGCGCTTCCTCGCCATCCTCCGCAAAAGACAATTTATGGCCATACGGTTCGAGCAAACGAGCCATCAGCTCCCGATTTTCCGGGTCATCATCTGCCACCAACAACTTTCCGGGGCGATGTTCATCATTCGGACGGGAAAGCGGACGAATTTCATCCGGAGCAACTGTGGGAGCGAATTCTGGTTTCTGAGCGGCTTCAACATCCGCCGCAGCAGTCGCGTCCCGACCCGATTGATTGATCAATTTCAGACACGTTTCAGCCGCACTTTCCACCGCAGAAATGACCTCACTGAAATGCTCTGCGTCCTCCTCAATTCCGATAAATTGAATGGGCAGGAGAATTTTGTTCAGCTGATTTTTTGCATCGTGCCGGGACGCTTTTAACGCGGCTGCATCATTCACTTCAGAAAACCAGACTTCGAGATTCTCCATAAACAACCCGCTCGCTTCAGCCAGTTTCTCTGCATCGGGCAATATGGGCGAATCCTCAGCCAGCTCTGCGACAACCCGATTCTTCAAGACCGCGCAGGATTCAAAGAGCAGCCTGGCGTTAGGCTTCAAGGAATCAAAAAGTGAATTTTTGGCGGGCATAAACAGTTGATGAGCATACCTCTATTTTTTGCGATTTCACCTCATCGCGTTTCGAATCAGTTTTGACCATTCTGATTCAGCCTGTCACTCTTTTTTTAATCATGAACCGCTCAAAATCCCGCCGCTCTTTCCTGAAAACGTCAACTCTCGCGGCCCCTTACATTGGTTGGAAAACAGCAGCGCACGGAGTGGGGCCGAATGACACCGTTCATCTCGCCAGCTTTGGTGGCGGCGGTCGAGCCGCTGCTGACCTCGCCGGTTTCGGCGGTGTTGCTGGCACGAAAATCGTCGCGTTCTGTGACCTCGATCAACGGCGTTCGCTGAAGTCATTGAAGAAATTCCCCGACGCCACCTTTTATGCCAACTGGCGCGAGATGTTGGAAAAAGAAGCTGACAATTTCGTCGGCATCGGCTGCGGAGTTCCCGATCACATGCATGCTCCCATGGCCCTCAGCGCAATGGAGCTGGGCAAGCACGTCTATGTTCAGAAACCGCTCACGCGCACGCTTTATGAAGCCCGTCGCCTTCGCGATGTCGCCGCTGAGAAAAAACTGGTCACTCAGATGGGAAACCAACACGGCTCAAAAAGCAGCAACTTGACAACCGTGAAAATTCTTCGGGAAGGCATCATCGGCACCGTGAAATCCGTCCACTCCATCAATTCGAAAAAGTGGGGGTCCATGGATCCATTGCCCGACCGCGACGACGTCATCCCTGCCAGATTTGATTGGGACTCGTGGGTTGGCGTGCAATCCAAGCGCAAATTCATCAACGGCGAATACCACCCGTCAAACTGGCGGAAGCGCCTCGATTTTGGCACCACCACGCTCGGCGATATGGGATGCCACATTTTTCATCCTTGGTTCAAGGGATTAGGCGATCCCACTCCGCTCAGCGTGACTTCCTATGGCCCCGGCCCAGTCGATGCCGACAGCTGGCCGGTGAATTGTCGAGTCACCTGGAAGTTTGCCGCCAAACAAGGCAACTTCGAAGCCACGTGGTATGACGGAAGCGAAGTCCCGACCGACGAAATCGCTGCCGCCGTGGGTGGTCGGGAAAACGTCACAAAAAACGGAAGTATTCTCATCGGAAGCAACGGCGCACTGCTCGTTCCTCACGCCAGTAAAAAGCCGCCCATGCTTTTCCGCAATGGAGTCGCTGTTCCCAATGCCTTTGGAATCATCCCTGACCACAATCATTTCCAGAACTGGGTCGACGACATTCGCGCCGACGGTGCCAACGGAACCGTTTCCCAATTTTCTCACGCCGGCCCGGTCACCGAAGCTGTTTTACTCGGCACGACCGCAATTCGCGTTCCCGGAGAAACACTCGAATGGGACGCCGCGAAATGTCAGTTTAAAAATTCCGAAGCCGCCAATGCTCTGGTAAAGCCAACTTATCGGAAAGGCTGGGAAATCCAGAATTTGTAAATCTCGGTCTCACAAACCAATAGGATACGTTCGAAACGGCTTTTCGATCAAACAGGGGGATTCCTCGAATCAACAGAGTCTGATCGTGGACTTCTAAAATATTCAAAAAAATCGTAAGATGATCCCGAACCCAACATTTTAGGGAAACCCTGCAATGTCCGCTTTGGCACAGAACGACGATTCCAAATTTCAAATACTCATGGAAGAGCATCGCACGCAGATTCACGCCTATTTGATCGTGATTCTCGGTAACGCGGCGGATGCAGAGGACGTGCTGCAAGGTGCAATGATCCTTGTTTGGGACAAGCGCACAGAATTCGAAATCGGAACCAACTTTGGAGCGTGGGCTCGAAAAATAGCTTGGTTTCAGGCCCAAAATTTTATCCGAAAACGCACCGCACGCGGGGAAACGCCGCTGATCGACGAATCAATGATCGTAGCTACGAACGAGCGGATCGATGAACGCGAACTGGAATTTACACGGCATCGTAGAGCACTGCGTCTGTGTCTTGAAAAGTTACCGGATCGGCAACGTGAAGTGGTGAAAGGCCGATTTTTTGACACAAAGTCCGTCGAAGGGATCGCGGATTCGATGGGTATGAAAGCCAACGCCATTTCACAGCTGATCTTTCGGGCGAAGTCGAATTTGGTGGATTGCGTAAAGCGAGAATCGCGTTCCAACGCCGATAGTCTGAGAGAAATTTGAAATGAAAACGGACTCTGAAATTTTGGATCAAAAAATCCAACAAGCCCTCGCTGGTGAATTGTCGGCGACTCAACGGGCTGATTTGAAACAACGGCTCGCAGATGATCCGGCAGCGATGGATCGCTATTTGGAATTCTGCGAAATGGAAGCGTGGCTTTCAGCGCCTGCCGCTGATTCTGAAAATGTGGTTGTTGAAATGCCGACCGCCGCAGTATCACCAGTCCACAGCTCTTCGATTTTAAAATGGGCAGGGCTCGCGGCTGCGATCGCAGTCGGATTAGGCGTAGCATTTTGGATTGGGACAAAAGAAGCGCCCGCGACTTCTCCACAAATTGCCGAAATAAAACATCAGTCCCCAACAAAAAAACAAGCACCAGGCTCAAAGCCGAACGCGGACAAGACTATTCCGATTTATGCACAGAGCCTGAAACATCCTGCTGGGAAAGGGAAATTGCAGGGCGGCGTGCCGGATGGAGAAATCGTCGAAAAGATCCCCGAAACCATTTCATTCAACCGTCACGTCCGTGGAATCCTTTCGGAAAATTGCTTCCACTGCCACGGCCCCGACGCGAACAAACGCAAAGCGGATTTAAGATTGGATAAACGCCAATCAGCACTGGAAGCCCTGTCGCCGGGAGACTCCGGAGCGAGTGAATTGGTCGCGCGGCTTTTTTCAGATGATGCGGATGAATTGATGCCGCCTCCGGAATCGAATCGCCATCTCACTCCGGGCCAACGGCAGATTTTGAAGCAGTGGATTGACCAGGGAGCAAAGTATGAAGGCCACTGGGCGTTTGAGCCTCCGGCTAGAACATCGAACATCGAACTTCCAACGCCGAACATCGAACGGGAAAACGCGATCGACTTTTTTGTGAAAAAACGACTGAATGAGGAAGGGCTGGATTTTTCACTCGAGGCTGATCGACGGACATTGATTCGGAGGTTGTCGCTGGACCTGATCGGGCTGCCGCCGACCATTGGGGAAATTGATTCATTTCTCGCAGATGAATCAGAGGATGCGTATGAAAAAGTCGCCGACCGTTTGATGGCATCGCCACATTACGGCGAGCGAATGGTTCTGCCGTGGCTGGACGCGGCTCGATACGCGGACTCGAACGGGTTTCAAGGTGATGGTGATCGTCACCAATATATTTGGCGGGATTGGGTCGTGAATGCGATGAACTCAAACATGCCGTTTGATCAATTTACAATCGAACAAATCGCGGGCGATCTGCTGCCAAACCCAACGCAGGATCAACTCGTCGCCACTGGCTTTAATCGCAACCATGTCATCAATGGAGAGGGCGGCGCTATCGCCGAAGAGCAGCGGAACAACACCGTTTTTGATCGCGTCGATACTACAGCGACTACTTTTCTAGGGCTGACTCTTGCTTGCGCTCAGTGCCACGATCATAAATACGATGCGCTGAGTCAGGTCGATTATTACAAGTTTTTCGCCTACTTCAATAACCTGCCCGAAAGCGGAAAAGTAGACCGAAGACTCGGGCGGGTGATGGTCGGAAATCCCGCAATCGACATCGCGACCGATGAACAACTCGTGCAGCGAAAAGCTTTAGATAAAACAATTTCAGCTTCGAAAAAAGTAATTCGCGACAACCAGACAGCTGTCGATGTTGAGGTCACTAAGTGGTGGAAATCTTTACCCGTAGAAAAAATCCCTGCAAAATTGAAGGCAGTGATCGGGCGGGAATTCGCAACATTCGACGGCTACAATCAGGAATACGCCCGTGAAGGGTATTTGCGAAGTTCACCCAATGCCGAGTGGAAAAAATGGCAGAACGATTTGGATAACTCAACGAAGGGACGCGATGCACTGATGAAGCAAATGAAGCTCGTTATGGTGATGGGCGAACTGGAGGGTGATAAGAAGCGAAAGACCCATTTATTCATACGCGGCGACTACGAATCCCATGGTGAGGAAGTTCAGCCTGGAGTCCCGGAAGCGCTTCATAATTTGCCTGCCGAGGCACCCGAAAACCGGATGGCTCTGGCAAAATGGCTCATGTCCGAAGAAAACCCGCTGACTTCACGAGTCATCGTAAATCGTTACTGGCAGCATTATTTTGGAATCGGATTGGTGAAAACCTCCGAAGACTTTGGCGTGCAAGGCGAGCAACCATCGCATCCGGAACTGCTCGATTGGCTGGCTGTTGAATTTCTCGAAAGCGGCTGGGACGTGAAGCACATGCACAAGCTGATCGTGATGAGCCGAACCTATCGGCAAAACTCGCACGTCTCCCCGGAGATGCTGGATCGTGATCCTGAGAACCGGCTACTTTCACGCGCAACGCGCTTTCGGTTGCCCTCGATGCTGCTACGAGATCAGGCGCTGCATTTGAGTGGGCTGTTGAAAGAAGATGTCGGAGGCGCGCCCGTTTATCCCTATCAGCCCAAGGGATTGTGGCATGAATTCAGTTACGAAAAATTCAAATACACCCCGGGTCATGGCGACAAATTGTATCGCCGCAGTCTCTACACGTTTTGGCGAAGAACGATCGGCCCACCGAATATTTTCGACGCCGCAAACCGTCAGGTTTGTATGGTCAAGCCATCGCGAACAAACACACCGCTGCACGCACTCACGACGCTGAACGATCCAACCTATGTCGAAGCTGCTCGGGTTTGGGCAGAAAAAATGGCGAAGACTGGCGACGCCGAAAAAGGAATTCGAGATGCGTTCCTGAAAGCAACGGGACGCGAAATTCTAGACAACGAGCTTTCGATTCTTAAACGGACCCTGACAAAAGCCCGGGACAATTTCGGAAGCAACGAAGCCGCCGCAAAAGAGCTTCTAACCGTTGGCGAAATGAAAGCCGATGGCGCAATCGACGCCGCAGAACTCGCAAGCTTTGCACAAGTTGCCCAGCTGATTTTAAATTTGGATGAAGTTTTGAATCGAGAATAGAATATGAACGACTCTCCTCACTTTTTGAAAAACCGGCGCGATTTTATCAAATCGTCCATCCCGGCATCTGCCGCGTTGGCTTCATTGCTGAATGGAGATTCGACCCAAGCGGCAGCGGAAGACAAACTGCTCACCCAGGCTCAGCATTTTGCTCCGAAAGCGAAACGCATCATCCTGCTCATGCAGGGAGGCGCACCATCACATGTGGATTTGTTAGACTGGAAGCCGGGGCTTTACGACATGTATGGTCAGAACCTTCCTGATTCGGTTCGGAATGGTCAGCGGCTTACGACGATGACGGCGAACCAAAAAGAATTACCGATGCTTCCGGCTATTCGAAAATTCGAGCGCTACGGAAAATGCGGCCGAATGCTCTCGCCGTTTCTACGCCACACGGGGGAGATCGCTGACGATATTTGCGTCATCAATTCGATGCACACCGAGGCGATCAACCACGCGCCCGGGGTTACTTTCCAACTTACGGGTGCGCAAATTCCCGGTCGCCCAAGCCTTGGTGCCTGGCTCAGTTATGGCCTCGGATCGAGTTCCGAAAATCTCCCTGCATTCGTTGTGATGACGTCGCGCGACCGCGAGAATTCCTGCGGTCAGTTGTTTTTTGATTACTACTGGGGCAGCGGGTTTATCCCGTCGAAACATCAGGGCGTTCAGTTTCGTGGCACGGGCGATCCTGTGATGTATCTCTCAAATCCGAAAGGGGTGAGTCGCGACATGCGGCGTTCCGTTCTCGATGATTTGAAAGCGATGAATGAGATCAAACACGAAGAAGTGGGCGATCCAGAAATCCAAACGCGGATCTCGCAATACGAGATGGCTTTCCGCATGCAGATGTCCGTTCCCGAGTTGACGGACATCAATACAGAGCCGCAACACATCCTCGATATGTACGGCCCCGATGTTGAGCGCAAAGGTTCCTTCGCGCGAAACTGTCTCATCGCCCGTCGCCTTGCCGAGCGCGGGACGCGTTGCATTCAGCTGATGCACGCCGGTTGGGATCAACACAACAACCTCCCGACTCAGTTGGAAATTCAGTGCCGTGACACCGATCAGCCCAGTGCCGCGCTCGTCCGCGATTTGAAACAGCGAGGGATGCTGGAAGATACGCTCGTCATTTGGGGCGGCGAATTTGGGCGAACCCCGTTTGGCCAGGGCGACATCAAAAACGAAAAGAAACATGGGCGCGATCACCACGGTCGCTGCTTCTCAATCTGGATGGCCGGTGGTGGCGTGAAACCCGGGATTCGATATGGAAAGACCGACGACCACGCCTTCAACGTTGCCGAAAACCCCGTTCACGTTCACGATTTCCAAGCCACGATTTTGCACTTGTTAGGCATTGATCATGAAAATCTGACGTATCGATTTCAAGGGCGACGATTTCGACTTACTGACGTGCATGGTCATGTGGTTCGTGATATTCTATCTTAAATGGTCAGCTGCTTTCCGTGCTCGATAAGACTTGTTGAAGATCGAGATTTTGAAGTGTTGAAGAAAATTTACCTTCGCCATGAGGGTATCGAGTTTCCTGCGGGGTATTTCGGTGAATTCAAAAGTGCAATTCGTGATGAAGAATCCATTTATCTAACTGCTGAAGTCGAAGGGCGGGTCGTCGGCGGAGGAGGAATGTCAAATTTTTTTGGTGGTCAATCCACTCTAATGTTTGGCATTGTTGATCCCGATTATTGCCGACAGGGAATCGGAACCAGCCTCCTGTTGACCCGAATTCAGTTTCTCGCAAATTGCAGCGAAAAATGCAGAATTATGCTTCAGGCCACCGAACGTAGTTCAGCATTTTTTGAGAAACTGGGGTTCAAGTGGGTTGAAAAAGAAATCGACGAAAATGGGCACACATTTCTATTTGGGGTGAACGATGTCAAATCACCGGACCGGCCAATCTTTCTAAAACATCTCAATTCTGGGAACGTAGAAATTTCTTCCGAATTCCTCGAATCTCCGCAGATCGTTTTTCCAGATTGAGAATGCCTAATCCCCTCTCATCCCTCATTTCAGAAGTGCAATCCTGCACGCATTGCGAACAACATCTTGCGTTGGGACCGAGACCTGTTCTTCAAATTCATCCGACCGCTAAAATTCTAATCGCTGGTCAAGCTCCCGGCTCCAAGGTTCACAAAACGGGTGTTCCCTTCGACGATCCGAGCGGTGAGCGACTCCGTGCGTGGTTAAACATTTCACGAGAGACTTTCTACGATCCTGAAAAAATCGCGATTCTCCCCATGGGCTTTTGTTATCCAGGAAAAGGAAAGTCCGGTGATCTACCGCCACGCCCCGAATGCGCAGAACTCTGGCGTCAGCGAATTCTCAAAGAACTTGGGAATGTGGAACTGACGCTGCTAATCGGAAAATACGCGCAGGACTGGCATCTCGATGTTCCCAAAAAAACGACGCTCACCGAACTGGTGAAAAACTGGCGTTCATTTGGCCCGGAAGCAATTCCACTTCCTCACCCAAGTCCCCGCAACAACATTTGGCTGAAAAAGAACGAATGGTTCGAGCGCGACGTGGTTCCTGAACTGCAAACAAGGGTGGCCAATTTGTTGCAAGATTTTGAAATGTGAACGCTCCAATTGCGTCTATAATTTCACCATGAATCAACTTGAAAGCCTGAAGCAGTTCACCACCGTCGTCGCTGATACCGGAAGTTTTGAAACCATGCGGGAATACGAGCCGCAGGATGCAACGACCAACCCAAGTCTGATTCTTAAGGCGGTTCAGGAGGACGAGTATGCGCCGATGATCGATGCCGCCCGTGAAGAAACTGGTGACGGCGCTTCAACCGGGGCCATCATTGATCGTCTTCTGGTTTTGTTCGGAATGAAAATTCTCGAGATCGTTCCCGGCCGGGTTTCGACTGAAGTGGATGCACGACTTTCTTTCGACACCGCAGGAACGATTGCGAAAGCAAAGGAGTTGATCGCTTTTTATGAAGCCAAAGGTGCATCACGTGATCGGATTTTGATTAAGATTGCTTCGACTTGGGAAGGAATTTGCGCAGCGAAGGAATTGGAAAAAGAAGGCATCCATTGCAACCTTACGCTCCTCTTTTCGAAAGTTCAGGCGATCGCTTGTGCGGAAGCGAACATCACACTCATCTCTCCGTTCGTTGGTCGAATTCTCGACTGGCATAAAAAGGCTACCGGAAAAGAATTTACCGGCGCTGATGATCCGGGCGTGCAGTCCGTGACTGAAATTTTCAACTACTATAAGAAATTCGGCTACAAGACTGAAGTCATGGGTGCGAGCTTCCGCAATACAAGCGAGATCGTCGAATTGGCAGGCTGCGACCTCCTTACCATCGGACCGAATTTGCTGGAAGAATTGCAAAACACGGACGGCGAACTAATTCTGAAGCTCGACGCTGACAAAGCGGCAGATTCGGACTTGGAGAAGATCGAACTCGACGAGAAAACGTTCCGGTTCGAGTTAAACGAAGATGCCATGGCGACGGAAAAGACTGCGGAAGGCATCCGTAATTTCTCCGCTGATATCGTGAAGCTTGAGAAATTGATCGAAAGTTAATTCGTCATTTTCCGAATCCATTTCACATAACCCTCTGCGCCGGAATCAACCGGCAGCACGAGGAACTCGGGCACATCATACGGATGCCGTTCGATCAGTTCAGCTTCCAGTTTTGAAATAAGGAATTCGTGTGTTTTAAAGATCGCGAGGACTTCGGAGTCCCGCCGCGTTTCGCCATTCCATTGATAAATCGACTCAACCTGCGGCACTAAATTGACGCAGGCCGCCAGTTGCGATTCGACAAGCAGTGTGCCAATTTGTCGCGCTTTATCGAGGTCGGGGAACGTGCATAGAACAATGCGGATATCTTCGGTTTTCATCAGGCAGTTACTTTATGAAATCTGGATTCATCGACAAGCTGATTGATCGCGTTGACCGGATGGACGCCGAAGAAATTCAGCGTGCCGTTCTGATCATTGCGCAGGAGAAAGGATCTCTCGAAAAGGTTTTCGATGCCTTGCGCGACGGTGTGATTGTAACCGGGGTGCGGGGAAATGTTCACTCGATCAACCGTGCTGCCTGTGAATTTCTCGGGGTTTCAAAAAGTGAGACGATCGGAAAAATGCTCGCCAAATGGATGCCGGGGTTGGAATGGGATTCTCTCATCAAATCCGGCCGTGTCGTGAATCGTGATCTCGAAGTTTTTTATCCTGAGCATCGCTATCTCAATTTCTATGTGTCGCCGCTCGAGTCCGAGGATGATGAAAACACGCCCGCTGGATTTGCCCTGATTCTCCGAGACACGACGAAATCCCGGGAAAGTTTGCAGGAGGAAATTGAGTCGGAAAAAATCAACGCACTCACGATGCTCGCAGCCAGCGTGGCGCATGAAATTGGAAATCCGCTGAACTCACTGAATATTCACCTGCAGCTCATCGAACGAAAGCTCAAGCAAAAGGCCGAACCGGAACTGGCGGCCGAGCTGACAAAATCACTCGAAGTGGCGCGCGGCGAAATCAAACGACTTGATTTCATCGTCGAAAAATTCCTGACTGCGGTCCGCCCTACCCAACCGATGACCGAGCTGACAAAGCTCAACGAGGTGGTTCGTGAATCGGTTGAATTCCTTGCGCCGGAAATTCAGGATCGCGGAATCAAAACGACTCTTCAATTGAATGGTGATTTGCCGACGCTTCAGCTCGATCGCGATCAATTCAAACAGTCTTTCTACAACCTCATTCGCAACGCCGGGCAGGCGATCGGGTCCGATGGCGAACTGACGATCCGCACTGATTTTGATGACTACAATGTGAGCGTTAGCTTTGCTGATACCGGTTCCGGGATTGCCGGTGAGAAAGTCGGCCAGGTGTTCGATCCGTATTTCACGACAAAAGAAACCGGCTCAGGCTTAGGCCTCCTTATCGTGCATCGCATCGTCCGTGAGCACGGCGGCGAGATCGAATTCGAAAGTAAAGAAGGCGAAGGAACGACCGTGACCATTTACCTTCCCCGGGTGGACAAACGAATGCGCTTTCTGGGAAGCAGTGATGAAGCAGCAGCGAATGACGTGATCGACATTGAAGCGTTCAGCGATCAGTAACCGAATTTGAACATGATGGATTTCACCGAAATAACCGTTCTCATCGTCGATGATGAAAAGAACACGCGCGATGGGTTGCGAATGTCGTTCGAGGACGAGTTCGACGTTTACGTAGCTGCGAACATTGCAGAGGCCACCGAGGTATTAAAAAGCGAATCGGTCGATGTGATGGTGACCGATCTCCGATTAGGTGGAGAGGACGGAATGGACCTGATCGATCAGGCGTTGAAGATGCCGAAGGCACCAATTTGTATTTTAATGACCGCGTATGGCTCGGTCGATCTAGCGGTCGAGGCCATGAAACGGGGCGCTTACGATTACGTCGGCAAACCGCTCAACATTGATGAGCTGGAACTGATCATCAAACGCGCCGTGCGAACACGGACAGTGGAAACAGAAAACGTCGCCCTGAAGCAACAGGTCGAGAAGCGTTACAACCTGAGCAATGTGATTGGCGAATCACGCGCAATGCAGCCGGTTTTCGAAACAGTTCAGCAAGTGGCTCCCACACGGGCAACGGTTTTGATCGAAGGCGAAAGCGGAACGGGTAAAGAGCTGATCGGGCATGCAATTCACAACTTGAGTGGCCGCCCGAAGTCAAAACTGGTCATCGTCCATTGCGCCGCGCTCAGCGAGCAATTGCTGGAGAGCGAATTGTTTGGCCATGAAAAAGGCGCATTCACCGGAGCAACCGAACGCCGCAAAGGCCGTTTTGAAGAAGCTGATGGAGGAACGCTTTTCCTCGATGAAATCGGTGAAATCGATTCGAGCATTCAAGTAAAATTACTTCGGGCTCTGGGCGAGCGAACCTTCGAACGACTCGGCAGCAACAAGCCAATTAAAGTCGACGTTCGGGTCGTCGCTGCGACAAACAAAAACCTCGAAGAACTCGTCGAGAAAGGCGAATTCCGCGACGATCTTTTTTTCCGACTCAATGTCGTGAAAGTCACCATGCCGCCGCTGCGGGAACGCCGCGAAGATATCGTTTTGTTAGCCAACACCTTCCTCAAAGAGTTCGCGGAAGAAAACAACAAGCCCATTCGTGAACTGACAAACGATGCGATGCAGCGTCTCATCAGTTACGAATGGCCGGGCAATGTCCGCGAACTCCGAACGGCAATCGAACACGGCGTGGTGATGTGCAACGCAGCAAAAATTGCGCTGAAACATCTACCGGTCTTTTTGCAAGCGGGCCGCGAATTGGCTTTCTACAAGGGTGCCTCAGCGTCCGCGCTGCCTGCAGTCATCGAACCAGAGGATTTGAATTTAGAAAACATGGAAAAGCGCATGATCGATCTCGCGCTTGGCCAAACTGGTGGGAATCGAACCGAAGCCGCGAAATTACTCGGCATTTCCCGACGGACATTGCAGCGAAAACTGAAGGAAGACTGAACCCCGTTACGATCCAACAGGGTTGGTTCGTCGAATAGATACGGTTGCTTCGGGAAGAGATTTTCGAGTCACAGATTTTCACCTAACTGCCAATACCCGACATGAGAGCAATTCAGCCGGTGGTGACCACTGAACTGATCGCCTCTTTCATATCCAACCTGATTGTGATATTTTTTACTTTAGTCGGAGTATTTGCGCGGGAGATTCCGCCAAAATTTTAAAAAGCTGAATGAATTCTGTAGAAAATCTGCTCCAACAAGGCCTAAAGTCTGATCCCGGCGATTGGTCGGTCAGGATGGAATTGGCCAAAAAACTTGCTGAAAGAGGCGAGACGAATCAAGCGGCTTCCGTTGTTTCAGAGGGTGTCGGCGCCCCCTCGAATGAGGACGAATTGCACGAAGCGCTTACTCTAGCTGGCGGCATGACGGATGGCGGGAACTGGGGCGAGATTTTGAAAGCGTTTGTCGCTGAAAATCCTGCGAGTGCATTCGCCCACCACAGCTATTCCGTCGCCTTGATCGTGGTGGAGAATTTAGAGCAGGCGCAAAAACATTACCAGGTCGCTGTCGCGCTGGATTCTGAATACCAGGATGCAGAGATGGATGCGATTTTTACTGAAGGCGACGAGGAATCAGTGCCAGAAGTAGCAGCAATTGCCATTGTCGATGACGAAATCCAGCCAGAACCTGTTGAACCGGAGGAAGAATCCACAATCGAGGATGAAATTCAACCAGTGCCGGTTGAGCCGGATGAAGAAGTCGTTCAGCCGGTATTGTCTGCCGTTCCGCTTTCGCCTCCGGGTGCAGTGAATTTTGAAGAGCGTTCGGAAGAGGATTTGATGACGCTTACTCAGAGTATCAAATTCGATTATGATCCAGATTTACATCCTGCAGCTCATGTCGCAGTGCCTGAAGTCATGGAAAGTCAGCGCTCTCTGGTAGTCGCTGACGGTGAAATTATTCCTGCAGCTGAAAAGCAATCTGACACCAGCTCAAAGGCTTCCGCACTGACTGTCGCGCTGATTGTTCATGCCGTAATTTTTCTCCTGCTGGCTTTGGTGAATGCTGCGATGCCTCAGAAAAATCCGCCGTTGGTAGTGACTTCCGCTTTGGCCAATCTCGACGACATGGAAGACATGGAGGAAGTTCAGGTTCAAAGAATGCAGGCTCGCCCGGAAGCAGCCATGGCAGGTGCGCAAGTCAACATCGTTAGCGTTACTGCAGCTTCGTCAATGTCGCTCCCCAGTTTTGATGTCCCGGAAATGCAAATGGATATGATCGGAGCCACGGATTCATTCGGGCTGAGTATGAATCTGGGAATGGGTGAAGACGGCGGTATGGTTTCGTTTTTCGGCTCGCGGACCACTTCGAAAAAAGTGGTTTTTGTCGTGGATGCGTCGGCTTCGATGAAGGCAACGGGTCTTACGGGAAAAACGAAGTTCGAACTGATGAAGGCGGAACTGACTAAGACAATTTCGGCGCTGCCTTCCGGCGTAGAATTTCAGATTCTGTTTTTCTCAGGCCCCAGCTGGTTCCTGGGGGATGACCCAAAGAAAGCGAAAGCAGACTGGGCGATGAATCCACCCGGAAAAAATTTCTGAGAATACAAGGGCGGTGATCCGGAAAAATGGAAGCCAGAGAAATACATCAAAGCCAGCCCCAGCAAAATTCGAAAAGCAACGAAGGAGATCGAAGAAACAATCATGATGCACGGCACTGATTGGCGCGATCCCTTAAAAATGGCAATGATGATGGAACCCGACACCATCTATTTCATGACCGACGGAGCGGTTAGCAAGCATCCGGACAAATCGGATACGGTTGATGACGTGCTCGAATTCAACAAAACAAAGAGCAATGCCGTTATCAACACCGTCTGCTTGATGATTTTAAGGGCGTCCGATGATTTGCAAAAACTAGCCAAAGAAACCAAAGGGAAATTTACGCTCGTTTTGGAAGACGGAACCGTCGTGAGAGGCCGAGACATCGATAAGTTGAAGAAAAAGTGAAGGCTTGATCACTTCTCACAAACTACCATCAGCGTTTGAAAGTGCGGCGACTCGCTTTCTCGATCGACCACGGCAACGTCAGGATTTTTCTCGAAACCGGCGTTCGTCAGAAATTCCGAGATTTCCAGTTCGGAGAATCCAAGCCATTCATCTGCATACAATTCGCGGGCATCTTCGAACGTGTGTTTCAACAAATCGAGAATCACGATCTTTCCGCCCGGCTTTAAGATGCGGAATCCTGAGTTGATCGCCGCCTGCGGATTAGCCGCATGGTGAAGCGCCTGGCTGAAGAATGCGATATCGATCGATCCATCATCGATCGGCGGATTTTCGATGTCGCCGACGCGAAATTCCAGATTTTTGAAACCATTGTCTTTCGCCGTTTCGGAAGCGAACTGGACCATTTTCTCCGAATTATCGATCGCGATGACGCGTTCCGCTTTTTGAGCCAATAGCTGCGAGAAAGTACCCTCACCCGCTCCAAGATCCGCAATAATCATCGGCGGCATCAGTTTGAGAAGTGTTTCGGCAAGGCCCTTCCAAGAACGGCCGGGGCAATAGGTTTTGCCAAATTTTCCGGCAAGGGCATCGAAATAGGCACGCGCTTTGTCTTTTCGTTTGTTTAGAATCAGCCGAAGCGCAGCAGAATCTGTAGAAATTTCTTCCACTTCTGATGCGGCCAAATCGATTGCTGAAACGAGATTGGGAGCGAGTTCTCCGAAACTGTAAATCACGTTTTTTCCAGAGCGCCGATCCACTACAAGGCTTTCGGCTTTGAGCTGCGAAAGCTGTGTCGAAATCCGCGATTGGCCCATCGCGAGAATTTCCTGCAGCTCAACAACCGACAGATCCTCCTGACGCAGAAGCGACAGAATCCGCAACCGTGTTGAATCAGCAATCAGCCGAAGACTTTTTAAAATGGACGCCATGTTTCGCTTTCACGGTATCAACCTATCCTGATTTGTAAATGCGAAGGAATTGAACGGCCGGTCACTTTTTCACACTCTCCCAGATTCGCTTCACCGCTGATCTGATCGTCACCTGCGAAACGGCACCCGCATTTTGAGCAAGAACTATTTTCTCAATATTGCAATCGAGCTTTTGTCTGACCTCACTAATCCGATCGCCTCGTGCTTTCTCAGCGTAAAAAATCTTGATGGGTCTCTCCTCTTCCTTTTCAGCCGCCTGCCTTTCTTTTTTAGTTCGGTTCTTGGAGCAAGAAATTTCACCCTGTTTTATCAACTCATTCATCAATGCAATTCCTGAAGAACCGCACATCAAACCGCCCAATTTCTCTCTCTCGAGATATAATTCCTCCCTTTCTGCGGAGAACTTTTGAATCTCCTGCCACGAACCGATCGCCGTTTCATGGCAATCGGCATGGCCAGCGCGTTTGAAATATTCAGCTTCAATCAAGGGGAAGAAAAGAATTTCCCTGATCGTTATTTCCTTTTCTTCGCTGATTTTTTTGACCCAACCGGGAGATGGTAGGGCGTCCTTTTCGGGAGCTTTTTCGGCCAATTGTCGAAAGTAGTCTATTAATTCTGACACCTCTATCCCTACCGATCTTGAAAGCTTCGAAAGGGTACCGATTTTTGTGTTCCGCACATTTTGTAGGGAGAGATGAGGCAAGATTTGAGTTGCCGCCGCCGAATTTGGCTCGTCTTGGGCATGTGCCGAAAAATCGATCACGACGGCGACGGTCACAGTGAAAAGAAATCGAAACCATTTTTTCATTCTTCTTGGAACTTACTAAAAATGACACGATTCCACCACCAAAATCCGGCGGTTCGAAATCAGAAATAAAATTGACGCCTCGCGTCCAAGAGCCTATGAATCAACGTATCTAGATTTGTAAATACGAAACATTAAAATTATGAGTAATTCCTATATTTTCTCTTCTGAGTCAGTCACTGAAGGGCACCCGGATAAAGTGAGCGACACTATTTCTGATGCTGTGGTCGATGCATGCTTCGAGCAGGACATCAATTCCCGCGTCGCCTGTGAAACCATGGTGAAAGACAATCTTGTCGTTCTCGGCGGTGAAGTCACCACTTCTGCGGATTTCAACTATCGTGACGTTGTCCAGAAAGCGATCGAAGGAATCGGTTACACCACGAAAGACTGCAAATTCGATGCGTCGAATTTCCTTTTCATGAACGCTCTCGGCCAGCAATCGCCGGATATTTCGCAAGGTGTTGATGCAGCTGCTGCTGACGATAAAGGCCACGAAGAGCAGGGCGCTGGCGACCAGGGCATTATGTTTGGTTATGCCTGCACGGAAACGAAAACGCTGATGCCGACTCCAATCGCGTTGTCGCATCACCTCGGCAAAAAGCTGACGGATCTTCGTAAAAGCGGCGCTCACTCGTGGTTGCGTCCGGATTCAAAAACTCAGGTTTCGGTCGAATACGTCGACGGAAAACCAAATCGCATTGCGGCGGTTGTTATTTCAACTCAGCATTCAGCAGATGTTAACACGGCTGAAATTCGCGAAGCCCTGAAAAAAGATCTCATCGACGTGGAACTTCCCGGCGACCTTCTCACTGATGATACGGAAATTTTGATCAACCCAACGGGATTGTTCATCATTGGCGGACCTGAAGGCGATTGCGGCCTCACCGGACGGAAGATCATTGTTGATACTTACGGCGGCATGGGTCGTCACGGTGGTGGTGCTTTCTCCGGAAAAGACCCCTCAAAGGTTGACCGTTCCGCGGCCTACATGGCGCGTTGGGTTGCAAAGAACGTTGTTGCTGCCGGTCTTGCCGAGAAGTGCGAACTCCAGCTCGCGTATGCGATTGGTCACCCACAGCCGGTTTCAATTCATACCGATACTTTTGGCACCAATCAGGTCGACGAAGCGAAGATCGTTGATGCAGTGAAGGAAGTTTTCTCCTTCAAGCCAGCGGACATCATCACGCAGCTCGACTTGCTCCGCCCAATTTACAGCCACACCACAAACTACGGTCACTTCGGTCGCGAAGATAATCTCGATGCATTGACTTGGGAGAAAACTGACAAGATCGACGATCTGAAGTCGGCTGCTGGTGCGTAAATCAACTTCAACGAAGCAATAGGGTTGGTTCATCGAACAGACCCTGTTGGTTCGTGAAATGTGGCATCAGTTCCCAATCTTGCGGAGTGCCTTCCAAACCGTTGGGAACCTATTTTTTGCCACGCAAACGACTTCTTGATCGAAAAGTTGAAAATTTAGTAAAAACCAAAAACAAAATGAGTGAATTCACAGATTACAAAGTAGCGGACATCAGTCTCGCTGATTGGGGGCGGAAAGAATTTTCCGTCGCAGAACACGAAATGCCGGGCCTGATGGCGACGCGTGAAAAATACGCAGCGAGCAAGCCGCTCGAAGGCGTGCGCATCATGGGCTCGCTTCACATGACCGTTCAGACGGCAGTTCTCATCGAAACACTCGTCGCTCTCGGCGCAGATGTTCGGTGGTGCTCGTGCAACATTTTCTCGACGCAGGATCACGCAGCAGCGGCGATTGCGGCATCGGGTGTTCCTGTTTTTGCTTGGAAAGGCGAGTCGCTGGAAGAATACTGGGAGTGCACCATGTCTGCTCTTACATGGCCTGACGGTAGCGGCCCTGAGCTGATCGTTGACGATGGCGGAGACGCGACTCTTCTCATTCACAAAGGCGCTGAGCTTGAAGAAGGAGCGGATTGGGTCAATACGCCTTCCGAGAGTGAAGAAGAAGGCATCATCAAAGCACTTTTGAAAAAGGTGCACGCGGAATCTCCCGGTAAGTGGACGAAGTATTTCGAAGACTGGAAAGGTGTTTCCGAGGAAACGACAACCGGTGTTCACCGTCTCTATCAGATGGCTGAAAGCGGTTCACTTCGGGTACCTGCGATCAACGTGAACGATTCGGTCACGAAGTCGAAATTCGATAACCTTTACGGTTGCCGCGAGTCTCTCGTGGACGGCATCAAGCGCGCCACTGACGTCATGATTTCCGGTAAAGTCGGTGTTGTTTGCGGATACGGCGACGTTGGCAAAGGCTGTGCTCAAGCGCTTCGTGCGCAAGGTGCTCAGGTGGTTGTTACCGAAGTTGATCCAATTTGTGCGCTTCAAGCGGCAATGGAAGGCTTCCGCGTTTTGCCTGTCGAAGACACACTCGGTTGGGGTGACATTTACGTTACCACTACAGGTAACAAAGACATCATTCGTTTTGAGCACATGGAGAAGATGAAGGATCAGGCGATCGTTTGTAACATCGGTCACTTCGATAACGAGATCCAAGTCGCACCACTCAACAACGCAGAAGGCGTGACTCGTGAAGAGATCAAGCCACAGGTTGATCGCTACACATTCCCGAACGGAAATCAGATTTTCATGCTGGCTGAAGGTCGTCTCGTGAACCTCGGTTGCGCAACGGGTCACCCAAGCTTCGTGATGTCCAACAGCTTCACCAACCAGACACTGGCTCAGATCGATTTGTGGGCAAACCGCGAAACGAACAAGCCTGGCGTTACGGTTCTTTCAAAAGAACTCGACGAAGAAGTAGCCCGTCTCCACCTCGAAAAAGTGGGTGCGAAACTCACGACTTTGACGAAGGAACAGGCCGACTACATCGGCGTGAAGCAAGAAGGCCCTTACAAGCCGGATACCTACAGATATTAATCTAGCTGCCGTTTTCGGACCGGCTCTAAATATTTTTAAAGGCGACTGGGGAAACTCAGTCGCCTTTTTTGTTACAATCTCACGAAATAATTTCCTTCGCGACTTCGCCATACACATCGGTGAGACGAAAATCCCGGCCTGCATAGGGATAGGTCAATTTGGTGTGATCCAATCCTAACAGGTGCAAAATCGTGGCATGAAGATCCGGCGTGCCGAGTTTTCCTTCGACCGCTGTGCCGCCAATTTCGTCGGTCGAACCGTAACGCATCCCGCCTTTGACCCCGCCTCCCGCCATCCACATGCTGTAGCCGCGATTGTTGTGACGGCGCCCATTTCCATCAGCAGCCTGTGCTTGCGGGGTTCGGCCAAATTCGCCGCCCCATACCACGAGTGTGTCTTTCAGCATGTCGCGGTCCTTCAAATCGGAGAGCAATGCAGCAATCGGTTTATCGATGTCGTTGCAGTTATTGGTGAGTGCCCCTTTCAAATTTTTGTGCTGATCCCAACCGCCTTTGCTGATTTGAATAAAACGAACCCCTGACTCAGCCAGTCGCCGCGCCATGAGGCATTGGGCACCGAACCCGCCAGCATTGCCACCGCTGCCTTTTTTACCTTTGGCAACCGCTTTCCCCCCGCCGATTCCGTAGCGTTCTTTGGTAGCGGCCGATTCTTTTGAAAGATTGACCACATTCGGGACCGATGTCTGCATGCGGTAGGCAAGTTCGTAGGATTGAATGACGCCTTCGAGTTCATTATTCCCCGGATAAGACGTCACCAATTCACGATTCATCGCCTGAACAAGATCGATCTGTTTTCGCTGTTGAGCATCCGAGAGATGGGTGTTGCGGATATCGGGAATGCCTCCGGCGGCCGATTCAATTCGGGTCCCCTGATAGGACGCCGGCAAAAATGAAGAGCCGTAATTTTGCGCGCCACCGACATTGTTGCTCGGATTGATCGTGACGAATCCCGGGAGATTTTCGTTGGCAGTCCCCAAACCGTAGACGGCCCACGACCCCAAAGAAGGCCGCACAAAATTGACGCTTCCGGTGTGCAATGCGATCGATGCCTGAGGATGAGCCGCGTTGGAAGTGTGCATCCCGTTCAGTAAACACAGGTCATCAGCGTGTTTGCTGAGCTCGGGAAAAAGCTCGCTGATCATCAATCCGCTTTTTCCCGAAGGGTTGAATTTAAACTGCGGAGCGAGAAGCTTGCCGCCCTTTTTTCCGCCGCCTCCTCCTTCTGTTTTTCCGTTGGCTGCAGCCAACTTTGGTTTCCAATCGAACGTGTCGAGATGACTCGGCCCGCCCTGCATGAATAGGAAAATCACCCGCTTCGCTTTCGGTGCGAAGTGCGGTGCTTTTGCTGCGAGAGGACTGGTAAAACTGCTCTCCGCCGCTTTCGCGATTTGCCCATGTAGACCTGCAAACGCAAGCCAGCCAAAACCAGCAGCGGTATCTTGAAGCATTCCCCGGCGAGTGATCGGAGTGAACGTGTTTTTACAAAGTTGATCCATACTTTTCTAAAGGTGAAATCAGCGGATATATCGAAATTCAGCGGTGGAATACAAAGCCTGAACGAACGCCGGCCAATCATCGTCAGAATTCAAAAATTCAGCGGCGCGACTCAGTTCATCCGGTTCAGGTTTCCGGCTAAGAGTGAAAGCGTAAGCGTAGCGAATCCGGGCGGCTTCATCAGGGAGTTTGATTGCTAAAATTCGCTTCGCAGCAAGCTCGGCAGATTCCACCGCGAATTTGTTGTTCAACAAAAACAAAGCCTGCGGGGCCACCGTCGTCACGTCGCGCTGGCCATTGACCATCGACGGTTCTGCAAAATCGAATACGGTGAACATTCCCGGAAGCCGCGAACGAAGCACTGGCAAATAAACGCTTCGGATCGGTTGACTGAATGCCTGATCGCCCCCATTCCCAGTGATCCCGTTTTTGCTGGAAGCGAGTCGGCCATTTCCAAAAGGAGACCCTTCCGGGCGCTTCAGCTCAAGACGACCACCAGCGGCGAGCAGGGAATCGCGAATCGCTTCTGCTTCCATCCGACGGAGATTCATTTGCCAGAAAAGACGATTGCTCTCGTCCACTTCAGAGTTGGCTGGAATGTGATCACTACTCATCCGGTAGCTGCGGCTCAGCATGATCTCGCGAATCGTTTTCTTTACCGACCAGCCGTTTTCGACAAAACGAATTGCCAAGTGATCGAGCAATCCCGGATGAGTCGGCACCTCACCAGCCACTCCAAAATTGTCCAGCGTCGGCACGATTCCCCGTCCGAAAAGATGAGCCCAAATCCGATTCACCATCACCCGCGCAGTCAGTGGATGAGCGGGGTCAGTCAGCCAACGGGCCATTTCCAGACGACCGCTTGCGTCTGAGGACAATGTTGGCTGAATAGAATCCGCACAGAGAATTGCAGGGAAACCGCGAGGCACCACTTTGCCTTTGATGTCCGGCTCGCCTCTCACCCGAAGCGCCAAGTCTTCGACCCGGCCATCGCGAGCGCTCATGGCCAGTGAGGCATTCGGATCGATCGCTCCGCCACCGCTTTTTTTCTTCGTCTTTGGCTTGGCTGTGCCGCCGCCTTTTTCCAATACGGCGATCCGTTTTTTCAACTGAGCTGCCTGGCTTAGAAGCGCTTTACGTTTTTTTGCGGTCAAACCGGGAGCTTTCAGCTGGGTTTGCAATTGATTCTGCCGTTTTCTTGCCTGGACCACCTGTGGATTATTTGCCTTCGCAGCAACCTGCTTTCCAGCGGGCTTGGGGGTTTCCGATTTTCCCAGCGAAGCCAGCAAATTGGCGTTGGTATAATTTCCGCCGCCCCCTTTGTTTGTCTGGCCGCTCAGCGTGTCCGTGCTCGCGAAAATTCCGGCGAGTGCGTAATAATCTTTCTGCGAAACCGGATCAAATTTGTGATCGTGACAGCGAGCGCACCCCGCTGTCAGCGCGAGGACCGAGCGCCCAAGCGTGTCGACCTGATCATCGACCCGGTCGAGCATAAACTGTTCCTTGTCCCGCTCATTCAGATCCATCGATCCCAACGCGAGATATCCAGTCGCGATCCGCAATTCATCCTGATGCGCCTGATCTCGCGCCTTCATCAAATCACCCGCGACCTGCTCGCCAATGAAAACGCGGTAGGGCTTATCCTTGTTAAACGAATCAAAGACGTAATTTCGATATCGCCAGGCATACGGAAACGGCACATTTCGCGTGCGCCCAACCGAATCCGCGTAGCGGGCGATATCCAACCAGTGCCGCCCCCAACGTTCTCCATATTGTGGAGATGCCAGTAAACGATCGACCACTTTCGCAAAAGCCACGTCATTTTCCGCCGAGTCTTTTGCAAAGGCCGTGACCTCAGCCACCGTCGGAGGAAGCCCAATCAGATCGAACGTCGCGCGGCGAATCAGCGTGAATCTAGTGGCATCTGGAGCCGGAGAAATATTCGCATTTTCAATTCCCGCGAGGATAAATCGATCCAAATCATTTTTCGACCACGCAGCGTTCTTCACCTGTGGAATCGGTTGTTTTTTTACGGGCTGGAAAGCCCAGTGATCTTTCCCTTTGTCGGGATCTCCGGCCGAAGTCACCGCTTTCGGCGACGCCCCGGTCCGCGGATCCGGCGCTCCCATTGCGATCCATTTTTCCAATACGTCGATCTCCTGCGCTTTCAGTTTATATTTCGGAGGCATCTGCAAATCCGGATCCGCATACTTCACAGTTTCCATGAGCAAACTTTTTCCAGGTTTTCCGGGCTCAATCGCATCACCCGAGTCACCGCCTGCTCGCCACCCTTTGCTACTATCGAGTAACAACCCGCCCTTTATTTTTTTAGCCTTTTCCGAATGGCAATCGTAGCAATGCTCCGCCAACAAAGGACGCACCTTGTTTTCGAAGAATGCTTCTTCATTTGCAGACAAATCCGCTGCAGAGAGTGAAAACGGAATCAAAACGGTAGCGAGCAATAGGGCGAGCGGCGCAAAATTTGGATTCAATTTTTTCATCGTGAGCGAGTAAAGACATAATACCTTTTCCACGGGAAATGTAACCCCGAAAATCTGCCTTTGATTTGCGGCGAGATATTCTTTTACAGCGACTCATGGATTCACGAACGGATAGGGTCTGTTTGTCGATCAGACCCTGTTCGATCGGAATTCCAGATAGGTAAATTTCCTCCCCGCCCCTCAATTTTGATCACCGACCTCGTCGAGGTTTCCGGACATTATCCGCGCAATCTCCCGATCAAACGTGGATTCACTTTCGAAGAGAATTTTGATGACGGCTTTCTGATCTTCGAGGCTCTTATTTTGATTCAGTTTGAATTTCGCCTCGGTCTTTTGAACTCGAATTCTGAAAAACACGATCGATCCACTGATCGAAACAGCCGTGTAATTCCAAGTCGGAACATTGAATTCCGATGCATAGTAGGTTGGCGAGACATAGGAATGGGGGCCATGGAAAATCACTTTCACGCAAGGATTTGTCTCCCAATTCCGCCAGTGCTTGTTGGCTTTCGCGATATGTCCAAGGAGGTAGTTTCCGTCATCCGATAAAACGAGTGGAAGGTGAGTATCATCCACCTCCGAGCCATCGCGTGAGGATACCAGAATACCAAAACTGTTTTCCTCGATAAAGAGCCGAATCAACTCGGGATCATCAATTTTGAAGTCTTGAGGGGTATACATCGTTTTTGAAAACACTAGGGTGTGTTCGAAAACTCAGAAAAACACTTGTACTATTGTTAGTGTGGGCGAGTCTTCCTTATGAAAGAAATTCGTATTCATCGTAAAGATAAGCGGGCCGTGGAGGCCATAAAAAAATTAATTCTGTCACTGAGCTTACCGATCAGGACTCAGGGCTGAAATCGAGAGGA
>Ga0307488_10000688_pt1 | contig 28222 bp, 47 predicted proteins | sample SB02metaG_FD_202248 | JGI IMG/M metagenome (GOLD analysis project Ga0307488, IMG submission 202248) | Sea-ice brine microbial communities from Beaufort Sea near Barrow, Alaska, United States - SB 0.2 | ecosystem: Environmental > Aquatic > Marine > Coastal | place: USA: Alaska | collected...
TCCAGCTTCCGCCAACCCCGCCACCCACTGAGGATAAGAATGCGTTCTCAGTGTAGTGCCCGGTTAATCCTTCTCTGCTATCTTCAACATAGTTGAGAAAACAAGAGATAGGGAGCCCACGGGTTGTCCCCCCGTTCGAGAGAATTGGGGTAGAAAACATAAACCACAAATTGCTTGCGTAATCGTACAAACGCTGTGCATGACTTTCATCATCTGCAAAGGCTTTCGCCGCACGTGCGAAAGCGTCCTGAGGAGAAGTTTCTCCTTCAACCATATACCTATCTTCTAACGTCTGGATACCAAACGTAGATAGAAGACGATCTCTTCCATAATCAATTAACATCTATATATTCCTTTACTCGTTCATCTATTTCTAGTAGACTATGCCCAGGATGTTCTATTGCTTCAGCACAGTAGCTGACCAAATCCATCATCCTATAGTTCTTTAATATCATTTCCTTGCTCGCATTAAGAGCCTGAATATATTTATACTTACTATTTATTGGTAAAGCATCATGAATATCAAATGCTGTACCGTATTGCTTTATAAGTTCTGTAGCCCTCTTGGGGCCAATACCTGGAACTCCATCTACATTATCTCCTTTATCTCCTGTCAGAACTTTAAAAGAGATATAGTCTTCTTGAGGAAAATCGAAAAACTCATTCCAGTTAAATACAGTAGTCTCTTTGCGAGTTACTGTAGAAAATCTTGATACATTTTCGTTTACAAGTAAGTCCCAGTCACGGTCACTTGAAATCATCCAGATGTCTTCAATGCCCATTTCTTCTCGCTTAGACACTACATAAGCAACCAAGTCATCGGCTTCTACGTTAGCGTATCTTAACAAAAGAAACTGGTCTTCTAGAGCTTCTAGAGTTCTTTCAAATTCTTCGAAAAATAACTTAATGTCTTCTTTTTCTTGTTCTGTTTGGTCTTTGTACTTCTCTGCTCTATTAGCTTTATACTGAGGGTCAATAAACTTTCTGTAACCACTAGAGCCTTGATCTCCTGCAATTATAATCTTACTACAATCATAGGATTGAGCGAGACTCTTAACAGTATTGATATAGTCCTGTTTAAAGTCTAGTTTACCTTGATGCTTCCAGCGAAACGCTAAATTCATACCATCTACAATAAGAGCATTCTTATTTGGTTCCATTATTTGTTGTTTAAAACTGGCCACGAGTCCACTCCATCTTTTCATTTTCCAACCATTCTTCGGCTAGACACACATAACAGTCTAACCAAGAAATATACATAAATTTAGTATTTTTTGGTTGTATAGTTGTTACTACAAATACTTTTGATCTAGAGTACTTAAAGAACAACAAAGGTTGCTGAAGTTTAAGCTCTGCTTGTTTTACTATTTTTTCCCACCAAACTAATAGATAGTTAGTTTTATTCGTAAATACCTTATCACTTAGAGGGGATTTCTCGTAATTCTTTACCTCAATACAAAACGCATTATTAGCGTCCGGTATGTATAAATCGCCCTTTAAGTAAGCAAGAGCCCCCGAACTGGGGACTCTCTCGAACTGTAGGCCGGATGCATCACGAAGCATGTCTCTTACAAGATACTCTCCTCGCTGTCCTTTTGCTCTTGAATCTACCATTATGCTACCAACCTACTTATATTGCGTGGATCTTTTATTACTTCTATTTTCTCTAGTAGAGGGTGTGACCAACCATGATTTACTAGATAAGTATTGAGATTTTCTTCTAATAGGACTTCTACTAGCTTTTCTTTCCCTGTTTCATCTAGGACAGTCATAACTTCGTCCAAAAATAGAACATTAATCTGACTAGAAGATAAACTATTCATTAACTTACGAATTGCAAGAAGAGTAGCTGTATTTACTCTAGCAAGCTCTCCGCTCGAAAGTGCGAGAATGTCTATTATCTTTCCGTGATCAGTTACTTCTACGTTAAGTTTGTCATTGTTCACAGCAAAATTTAAAGTAAAACGACCGTCTGAGAGTTCTGCTAGATACTCGCTGGTTAGTTCCTCTAGTTCTTTAACAAGGTTCTCTATTTTATACGCAATGAGTCCATTTGTGCTGAAAGCTTTCTTTAATATTTCAAGGTTGCCTCTCTTGACCCCTAGAACTTTATATCGATTTACTACTTCTGCTAGTTGTTTCTCAAAATCAGCCGTCTGCTCGGTTATAACTTCTATCTTAGCGTTAAAGGCTGAACGAACATTATTCTCTCGCTGTAAAAGATCTATTTGATTCTTTTGGTGAGCGATTGTAGTTCTAATATCCGTAATACGAATCTTTAAAACTTCTTCATCAACTAAAACAGTAGGCATATCATTGTCTACAGATCGATAAAGCTCTTCCCATTCTTGTTGCTTCTTACTTTTCAAGACGAAGCTTTCATTGTTCTTTTGAATTTCTTTAATTTCCTTCTGGATATTAAGATGCTCGTCTTTTCTGGTTTGGACTTTTTCTTGTTCTTGGGAGATATGCTTTGTTTTAAAGTCTTCTGTAATGGGTTGTTCACAGGTAGGACATACATTTTCCAAGTTCTCCATTTTTCTTATTGCTTTTTCCCCTGAACTGATCGACCCCGCTATAGCTCCTAACTGTGCCTGCAACTCATCATAAGAAATATGTTCAGAGGCTTCAATTGCTTGAATCTCCTGTATATTAATTTCTTTCAACAAACTTTTGAATTGGTTATTTTGAAAAATTTTACGATTAGTTGATGCAATGTTTTTAATTTCAGTTGTAAGAGAACTATGTTCTTCCTCGTCAGCTTCCGAGATTTTCGGAAGCTCTACAAGTTCTTGTGGGGTAGTATCCGTTAGTTTGTTATTTTCTAACCATTTTTCTACTGTTGAAATACGCCCTTCGAGGTTTGCATACTCATGCTCAACTTCTCTTGAGGCTTCTTTAAAAATATCGAAGAGTTTTACATACTTCTCTAGTCCTAACAAGTCAATCAGAAATTTTTTACGATTAGCATCGGTTGCAGTAAGAAAATTCAAACTAGCATTAGTATTCTGATATACGACTTGAGAGAAAGTTTTAAAGTCAATGCCTAAAACTTCCTCAATAGACTTATAAGTATTAGTAGCCGTATGACTACTAATATCTTCTCCATTCTTAGTAAACTTTACTTTTAAATTAGACTTTCTTTGTAGATCTATTTCGTACTCGTCCGAACTTTTGGTAAAATTGAGACTGATAGAGTAACCTACGTTTAATTCTCTGTTGGGAATATCGGCTTTCTTTATCCCCTTAGAGTTCTTATTAAACAATATTTCTTCTAGTATAAGAGGAATAGAAGATTTACCTACTCCGTTTACCCCTAATATTTGGGTGAGTTGAGCACTTGATAAATCCAATGAGTTATTCTCCCCGTAAGAAAAACAGTTATTCCACTTCAAGGTTTTTAATATAATCATTGTATATCCCTAATATAGCTGGTATTTTATCTTCGGTTATCTCTAGAATATACGTTAGATATTCTACTAGTTCTTCTCCTAAAGTCATCTCTTTATCTAGAACTAATGCTGCTTCTGAGCTTCTCCTAACTACTTTCTTGTCAAGAAGATCAGAAGAAGACACTTTAGCTAAATCACCTAAATCCCCTTCTAGTTCGTAAATAACGTGGTCATAAAGCCCCGTGGTCATTTCCGCAGGGTTACTAACCGTTTTACGAATAAGTTGTGGTAGCTCTAACTTATCCCAGTACCAGTCCCAATCATCCAGTATCATTATTATTCCTGTTTCCACTTTAGATCTATGGAAACTAGTCGTCATAGGACTTCCTGGGTAGACTATATTTTTCTGGCAGTTGGAATGAGAATGTAAGTCTCCCGCAAAAACTACGGGGAACCCACTAAAGCGATCTAAGTCAACTTCCGGGGTCACATGAGGAGGTATTTCACCCCTCACATGAGTAAAAACCGGAAAGTTTTTATTAAGCATCTCGATAGAACCTTTCTTATGTAAGTCACAGTAGGGAAGAATACTAAAACCACGAGAGTCTTCGTAAGCTTCGTCTACTATAGTAACTAAACTATTTAAAGAAGTTGTTACTTCCTTTAAAGAATTAAAAAAAGTTTTATTCTTTCTAGTTGCTTCATGGTTGCCGTCATATATTAGAGTCTCTATAGTGCAGCCTCTAATAAAATGAAAGTATAGCTCCAACTCATCTAGAGTTGGTATTCTATCAAATATATCACCGCCAATAATATGCAAGTCTGCATCGTCTTCTAACAGGTAAATCTGGTGAAAGAAGCTATCATATCGAGCACGCGCCCAGTTTACGGGTACGTTTTTCTGCCCTAACTTTATATGCCAGTCGGCGGAGAATAATATCTTCATTAGGATATATCAAATTCGTCAGAGATAGATTCGTCCTGGTTTGCGTCGGCACCTGCATTCATAATGCGTTCCAACAGCTCTTTTTGAGCGTCTGGAGTAGGTCGCGGTAGCATCTCGGAAATAGGCTTTGCAGCACTACAAGCTTCTGATTCTGCATCAGTGAGAGGACGAATACCTTTTTGACTCTTCAAAGTCTGTAGCTGGTACTCTACGTTATACACGTTAGGCCCAGTTTTAGTTCTTTTGAAGTGAATATCCCAACCAACAGTTGAATCTGTGGGATCTCCAAGATCTTCTGCTGCTACTAAAATTTGATCCATCAATTTCTTTTTCAGGTTAAGTACTTTTACTTTACCGTCACCTAAATCAATACACTGAATAGAGTAAGACCAACCACATTTAAGGTCGGGATAGTACTCTCGTACCCAATCTTTCTCGCTATTCATAAACTTTTCAGCGTCACGGTCAAAAGATAAGCACTCCATAGGAATGTTCTTGTCGTTTTCGCCTTTAACCCAATAAATATACCTAGGGAGAAGATCTCCGAAGATTCGTACTGAGTTATCGCCATTTTTATAAGTGTACTGCTCTAAGTTAGATTTCTTAGCGCCGCCTGATGATGTCATAAATTTCATAATGTTTTCCTTTAGTGTGTGACTTCTTCCCAACAAAAGTATATTTGCTCATTTATTCGGGTAAGTAGCCTGTTGTAGTCGATTAGTTTTTGCCCTGTAGGTGCTAATAGCATATCTAGGGTAGTTTTGCGTGTGGCTTTATATTCAGCATAGCTGCGAAAACTAGCCAGTGCCACATACTGTGCTAGTTCCGGGTCTCCGAATTCTTTCCTATGTACTATAAGTTTTTCTGGGAACAATAAAAAACTATCCCCAGACCAATCCTGTAAGCTTAATTGATATGTAGCATCATATCTATTAATAGGTAAGTGTGGAAATGTTAAGTATGAAATGATAGACAGTATGCCAGAAGTTTTACCTCCAGTATCCCTGTATATTTTTTCCCAGTTATAAAAAATCAAAGTATAAGTCTCAAATTCAGTGTATATTATACAGGCAAACAGTAACCATGTCAAGAACTATTTTTCGTCACATCTCCCTGAAATGTATCTTATAGTTCTGTTGCATATAGTGCCCTAAGCGAAGTTTTGCCTGCTTTTGTGCGGTCTTGCCCTTTAAGTTAATGTCAACTATTATAGGACTAGGTTTATTTGGGTATTCTCTAACTACTCTTCCTATTAACTGAGTTAACAGTGGAGTATTATTCACAGGAGTTGCTAGAATAAGACAGCTTAGAGGATTTACACTAATCCCCTCTGAGAAAATACTTTGAGTCCCTAGGAGTATATTTACTTTTCCACTTTGAACTCGTTCTATTTTCTTCTCTCGCTCTTTAAGAGGAACTTTCCCAGTTATTAACTCGCAAGCCTCCCCTAATGTTTCACTTATTCTAGTGAGAAAATGTACCCTGTCAGAAACTAGTAATACTTTGTGCCCCTTAGCTCTATAAGCTGCGGCCAAAAAACTTACAAGTTTTCCATACTCTTCTTGTTGGACTAAATCATTAATTCTATTAGCCCAAGGTATCTTAGCTCCATCCATAAAAACAATGTTACTTTGAATAACTTCTATAGTAGGCTCCATAAAGTTTTCTTTAGGGGGCGTAAACTTAGTATGACCAAAGTAATCTGGCATTAAAACATGCTTACCATCTTTTCGTTCTACAGTGCCAGAGAGCCCTATCTTATATCTAGCGTAGCTGGCATCTACTAGTCTATTAAAAGTATTTGCTGGAATATGATGGCACTCATCTATAATGATGCAGCCAAAGGATTTAGTAATCTGGTCTTTTATCTTATACAAGGTTTGTATATTGCCTACAACTATATCAGCCGTTAGGTTATGTTGTCCTGACCCTATTATCCCTGGCTCTATTCCAAAAACTTTTCTAATCTCTTTCTCCCACTGAGATCTTAAAGCAACTGTATGCGTAACTATTAAAGTCTTCTGACCAAGTTTAGCTGCTATAGCTAGGGCAGTAAAAGTCTTGCCCCAAGATACAAAAGCGTTAATAACCGCATTATCATCAAGAGCATCGTAAACATCCTGCTGGCTTTTCCTAAGCTCAAATCTGAACTTAGGAAACTTCACAGGTATCTCTACTCTTTTATCCTTAATTTCATATCCTGGAGGAATGAGATCAAATCTCCCAACAGGTATTGATACTAAGCCACTGCTAATTTTTCGTAAATTCTTAATGACTTGAGGAGGGTCGTCTCTCCTGTAGGTATCAATTTTATAGGTTAAAGCCTTATCTAGCTCTGGGAAGGTAGAAGGGTCTATATCCATATAAATTCTGTTAGAAACTATTGCTTTCATTTAGTCCACATTTCTTCTTCTAGGTTTCTTTTAGAGCGTTCTTCATTTCTTCGACTTACTACGAAGTTTTCCACCCCCGCTAGTCTCTCACTAATAGTCTCTACTCTACTTAGTAGTCTATCTATTTTCCTGTTTATTTCATCCATTTCTACATCGTATTTCATAGTATACCTTTTGTGTACTTCTCTGTAAGATAGCTCCTCACAAAGTTACTTCTTACAATGTCCGATATGTCGAACTCAATAAAATCAAACTCATTCATACCTTTAATTATCTTCATAAAGTCTTTTAAACCACTATTTCTCAAGTCAGACTGGAAAAAATCGCCGCAAAAAATAATCCTACAATTTTTACCTACTCTAGTAATGATACTGTCTAACTCATGGAAAGTCATATTTTGACACTCATCCACAATAATTACACTATCATTAAAAGTTGTGCCTCTAATATAAGAGGTGGTTAAAAAATTGATAACTCCTTTCTGCTTCAATTGTCCATAAGGATTATCTCCACGACTAAACAATTCTTGCATAATACTTACATAAGGAGCTTCGTAGACCTTAGATTTTTCATCTTCTGTTCCGGGAAGAAATCCCATTTCCCTTGTGGGGACGGCACTTCTAACTAAAACTATTCTACTATACTCTTCTTTCTGTAAATCATCTAATGCTAGATAAAGGGAAATAAATGTCTTACCTGTTCCTGCACACCCATGTAACATTAAATGCTTACTGGTGTCAAACACTTTGACCTGCGCCGTAGTTAGAGGCTCGATCTCTTTCAAATAGAAATTAAGTGCAGATAAAACGTCTCTCTTTGTATTCCTTCTTCCCATTAAATTTTCCTTTTGCTATCTTCTAGCTTATCTTCGGACAAACTATACAACAGCCACGGGCTAGAGTCTAAATATAAGACCTGTGCCCAGTTTTTACCAGTAGGAGGTCTTCTTAATATAAAGGGAAAATTAACTCCTTTTAACCATATTCTACTATGGGTATCAAAAAGTTCCTTCTTTTTTATTTTTAACGATACACACTTCTCAAAGCTAGTCTTAGTATACTCAAAGACTGCACCATTGGTGTCAATCAATACGGTGCTAGGAAACTTTACTAAGTCTAAAAACTCCCAGTATACTTTAGATATACGTTTAATTTTGTGTGGTGTCTGTAACCTGCGTTGCCCTAGAGTATCCCCAGGCTGGTTCTTATCATCGACAACTAACTCATTCACTAGTAATAAGCCATCACGAACATAGAAGTCCTCGGTATCTAGAGCATAGACAGGAAACTTTACTAAACGAAGTACTTGTTTATACGTTAAAGATACTACCATATTTTTCGCTGAACTTACCCATTGAGTAGTCCTCTCCAATTTCAAAGTCACAGCCTACAGGCGCCCCAGAGATATAAATACCTCGGTCTTTCTGTATCTGTTCCTGTAGTATCTTACAGTACTCGTCAATTTCGTCGAGAGGTACTTCAGCTAGCACAGAGTCGTGTACAAGAGCAAACATTTTACTCTTCATATTTTTCTGTTCTATAATAGCATGAGCTTCCATAGCCCCGATTAAGTTTATATCAGAAGCCGCAGACTGAACTAGGAAGTTAATTCCTGATCTTACTCCATGACTTTGCGCTTGAGTATTGTGATGATGCTTTTCCCAACCGCCTCTGCCGACGCTCTTGTAACTTTGCGACCCACGATCGAGCACTGGAATTTTCGCTTCAGGCAACCTTCTCTTTCTTCCAAAGTGAGAGTATATATATCCATGAGTATTTATATCATCTTTCATATTGTCCAACCACTCTCTCAGTTTCCAGAATGCACCAAAGTACTCTTTAATAATTTCTGACGCTTCTGTAGGGCTTAACTTTCCACCGTCTTTAGTGACCTGCTCACTAATTTTCTTTGGTCCAGCACCATACATGATACCAAAGGTTACAGCCTTAGCAGCTTGGCGATATGTTTTATACTGTTCTGCAACGTCTTCGATTTCACAATCTAACTTAAACACCTTGTGAGCGATCGTAGAGTGAAAATTACCTCCAGAACGGAATACGTCCTGAAGTTCAAGGTCGTCTGCTAGAACTGCGGCAACATATACTTCGGCAGTTGTTAAATCCATTGCAACAATCTTATGCCCCGCGCTCGCTTTAATACATCCTTTCACAATAGGATTATCACGAGGAAGCTGTTGCATATTCAGTTTACCACTAGAAGACAGTCTTCCAGAGGTAGTTCCGTGTAAATTAAAGTTAGTTCTCAAGTGACTATCTCGATCAAGTTGAGGAATAATCTTATCAAGATAAGTATTCTTAATCTTAGTTTTCTTACGAACGTCTAGGATTAGTTTAGGAATTTCATGCTGAAGAGACAACTTATCTAATACTTCCGCATTAGTAGAGTTTTCTCCTTTAGCAGTCTTAATTCCAACTGGCTCTAGCTTTAAATAGTCGAATAGTAACTTTCTTAATTGAAGAACACTGTTAGGATTAAACGTCTTCTCTTCTTCTTTTTGAAACTTTATTACAGCTTCGTGAGCCTGTAAAGTTTCTACTGCTGCATAGATTTCTTTCTCCATAAGAGTTTGTCCAGCAACTAGTCTATCTACATCAAAGGGGACACCGTTATCTTGCATAGAGATAAGAAATCTACATGCAGGCAACAATATATCTTTGTATACGCGCATTAACTTGGGGTTACCTTTCTGTAATGCTCGTTCGAATTTCTCAAAAATTGTAAAGGTAGCACAGGCATCAATGGCAGCATAAGTCTGCATAACCTCAAAAGGAATCCACTCCCATTTGAAATCATCTTTTAATACACCGTGTTGTTTACGATAATCATCCATCCAAGTATACATAGGTTTCTCGTAGTCACCGTAATCTGTATACCTCATAGCTAGCATCTTCAGGCCGTGAGTGCCTGGGTTTTCATCAAGCATATAGTGCAAGAGCATTGTATCTTCAAACCGTGAGATTTTCACATTGAAGTGATACTCAAACATTGGAATATCGAACTTAGCATTATGGAATACCATACGCTTCTTGTCAAACAACTCCTGAAGTTTCTCTTCTACGGAGTCATCAATAGTATCGGCATTAATATAAGCACCTGCATCAAGTTTATAACACAAGCTAATACCAAGAATATGCCCATTCCGAGGATACAGACCAGTAGTCTCTGAGTCGATTCCGATATAGTCGAGGGGCGAGTCAATACATCTCTGAATGTACTCCAAAGTTCCCTCAGTCGTTGTAATACCGACAAATTTTTCGTCATTTATTTCTACCTTCTTCTTGTCCCCCGATATGTATCCTTGTATGTTGGCTCTAGCAGTATCATACGCCTTCTTAGCTTCTGGTTTAAAGGAGAGCATTGCGGGATTAATAATAGGTAAAAATTTATCGTCTACAATAGTTCCTGCATACTGCATAACTTGAGTTACTTTCGTGAAGTATTTTAAGGCTTCTGAACCCACAACAATAACCCACTCATAAGCGTCAACATCAATTTGAATATCTACATCTTTTTTAAGAACTTTCGTTAGTGTAGGATCTGAAGCGAGTGAATAAACGTCTATCTCAAACGCTTTATCAAAGTTCTGCTCCCAATCCATCTTACCAGGTTTAGATTGTACTAGGGCTACCTTAGCCATATAAATTCTTCCTTAAAGTTTCAATATATTTACTGTCTAGAGACCCCGGGTCTCTATCATTTGGTAACTTTACTATTTTTGTAGGGAAATTACCGGCTATTTTTCTTACTTGCTCGGCTCCTTCTTTTCCCGCATGGTCTCCATCAAACATTATATCAAGACCTTGTACTCCAGAAATCTTCAGAAAGTTAAGTTTTGTTTCTGAAAAGTTCTTCACTCCAAAACAACATATAGCATTCTCTAGTCCGTTGTCATGAAGGTTTAACATATCAAATATGCCTTCTACTAGAATGACTCGCCCCTGAAGTGGGCGAACATTAGGGAACAAAGGCAGCTTAGCCCCGCTGGGGTGGAACATATATTTGTTGGGTAGAGTGTCTGTATCATCTCTACCTTGAAACGCAACAACCCTTCCAGAAGTGTCCGTAATAGGAAAGTTAATCCTACCACTAAAAGGCGAAACGTGATGGCGAAAAGCGCCAAACTTCTTATACGTTTCTGGTTTTATGCCCCTGTAATTACCTATGTATGGCATAGCCTGTTCTGGAAGCTGTAGGCCCACCCCAGCGGACCGCAAATTCGCAATAATTCTATTAATCTGTTCTCTTTTAACGGCTGTGGTACTATAATCTACGTCGTAATGAGCAAATAGATTACCTTTATACCCACAGGAAAAACAATGGAACACACCTAGAACTTTATCAATTCTCATACTTGGGCTTCTATCTTCATGCTCAGGATTTAAGCACGCCACTAGTACATCCCTGCCAGACAGCTTATAAAATATACCTCTGTCTTCTAATAATTCTATAACTTGACTCATGCAAAACCGCCTTCAATATCGTCATAAGACTCTTCCCCAGAATCAGCGGAAGGTATTGAGGCACTTTCAGGACCAAATCTTAAAGAGTCCCAGTCAACCAAAGAGGTAAAGTTTTTCTCTTCAGCGTTTCTCATTTTTGTACACTCGAAGGTAACAGCATTTTCTTTGACACCTTCTTTATTATAGTAAGTTTCTAATACAAAAGCGGCATCCGCAGCATCTAAGATACCTTTTGCGAATCTAGCTTCTCCTGTAGCATCAATTTGATACGGAGAAACCATCAAAACATCGTAGTCTTGCGCAAAAGTCTTCAACGCTTTGGATACCTCTATTTGTTCTGTCCAATCATACTGTCCCATTCTATTAGGGACGGAAGATCGCTTCACTTGATTAATATAATCTACTAAGATCACTCTAGGTTTAAGCCTAGCCATTTTCTTATCAAGCTCAGTACGGATTTGACCAAGATTAAGAGAAGGTGCATATACTATATCTATTTGCTTTTCCCGTAAAGGCTTAGCAATTAGTTCAGCATGATACTTATCAAAGTCTCTGTGGAACAGGTACTTTGTGTATGCCTTCTCGCCATCTTCGTATCGTCCAGACCACCACAGCGCAAGGGTCTCCCACTCATTTACTGAGAGGTTACGAGTCCTTAGAGCTTTCTGTGGTATACCTGTAGCAATAGAACAGCATCTCTGCATAGTAGCTCGCGCGGTCATTTCTATAGTGAAATATATCACGGAGTTACCAGCTTCATATACTGTAGAAGCAATGTTAGCACAAGTAACAGATTTACCTGTACCTTTCTTGCCTCCTATTAATACAAGCTCGGTAGGCCCAAAAGTTTGTATGCGGTCGTAGTCTAAGTTTAAGCCCAGAGGAACATTTCGTATCAACGATTCTTCTGGCTCAAACAAGGACATTCTTCGCATATCCTCATTTACGTCTTTCAACTCAACTTTCTGTTCTACTTCCATTACAATGTTCTGTAAGCCCTCGATATTCTCGGAAGCTGACTCCATTGCGATAGAGTTAGTAAGATAGGTCTCTAGTTGATTCATAATTTCTATTTGAGTGAACTCATTTTTGAGGTACTCAAGTAAAGTCTTACCTTCAATATCCACTTCCTCAACTTTTTCTAGCGCAAAGAATCTTTCTCTAAGGTTAGAGTCTCTGATAGCTAGATTAGCTGCGGGGAAAGAAGGTAGGGCACTGTGTGTGCTTACATAGGAGTCTAGATAGTCCCACACAGGTGAGAACTCTACGGGGAAATAGTGTTTTTGAGATGCAGCCCACGTATCCATGTCGCCGTTAGCGATTATAGATTTGAGCAGTACACTTGCAAGATTCACTATTACTATCTCCGTAAGAACTGTTAGGCATTAAAAAGCTAGGACGCGACCGAAGACCCGCCCTAGCAAGGGTACAACGGTAGACTAGCCAGCAGTTTTGGCTGCTTTGGCTGCTCCATCATAGTTTGATGCAGTTAAACCGCGTCGTGTCAACATAGTTTTAACACCTCGGGCAGTTTTACCAATCGCTTCAGCGATTTCTTCAACAGTCAGACCGTTAACGTCAACGCCTTCGAGAGGATCAACGCGCGATGCAGCTTTGCTTTCTTTCTGTGCAGGAATCGCACTGATTTCACCAGAACGTAACAAAGAAAGAGCTTTGCCTCGGATTTGATTAACAGTTCGGCCAAGAGCCTCTGCAATATCTTCCAAGAAAGCGCCGTTACTTGCGTGGTCAACAAAGATAGTTTCTTCTGCTTCAGTAAAGGTACGAGCAGCTTCTACTTTAGGAGTAGGTTTGACGTGCTCGGTCAGTTGCATTGATAACAACTTGCCTTGGATCTGCTTTGAAGAAAAGTTTCCGCCTTCAAAAGCGTCTGCGATCTCACCGTAAGTGTGAGCGCCTGCATTGTCAGATACAAACTGACGCAACGTAGACTCTTGTGCGTCTGTAAAGGCACGAGTGGTTACAGTTGCTGAAGATTCAACGGCAACGTCCATCTTGCGAAGTTTAGACGCGATAGAGCGAGGTGAGGTTTCTAGCTGGTTAGCAGCTTCTACGACTGTAGCGTAGGATACTGGAGACTCATCGCCTACAAACTCTACAAGAGATGCGGTGCGTTCGTCGTTCCACTTTGGAATAGCCATATTTTAATTTCCTAATAATTGGTTAAGGTTTGTTATGATAGAGACTCCACTGTCTCTAGCTTTTTTAGTTTTTGAAGATTCTACTTGACTCTCATTAACGAGGATAGTTACCTCCTTTGTAAAGGAACTTTTTACTATATAGCCTCGACTAATAAGAGCTTTTTCTGCTTCTGCTTTCGTTTTGAAAGATGTTAGTTTCCCACTAATACATATCACACCTTTCGGCTCAATAACAGAAACTACTTCGTCGGACTCAAATGCAAAAGGTAGCCACTTGTAGTCGCGGAGAAACGTGGTATTGTACCAGTCCAGCAAGTTATTGCTGGCCTTAGGGCCAAGCCCCGCTTTAGTGCACGCCTCCTCATTAAAGTCATAGATACTACTTACTACTGAACATAATTTGGAAGAAGCCGATTTGCCTATCAGTGGGATAGAAAAAGCGGGTAGAATTTCAGAAAGACTAGCTTTCTTAGACTCTTGTATCTCGTCAAATAGTTTAGTAGCAAGTTTCTCGGAGTTAAGAGACTCTACCATATCGCCCAAACTCAGCTCATATATTTGTGGTATTGAAGTAATTCTGAGTTTCTGGATAGATGATGGGCCTAGTCCCTTGATTTTCAAAGTAGTAGAGAAGTGCTCTATCAGCTTATGAGTTTTAGACTCACAAGAAGTATTATAGCAGAACAACTGGTCGTTTTCCCACACCAAAGGCGTGGAACAACTGGGACAGTGTGTTGGGGCTACAATTTCTTTCAACAGAGTTTCTCCTACATTTGAATAGATATTATACGGGGTTTAAGTTGAAAAGTCAAGAACTATTTTTGTGCTGGTATAGCTAAAATAATCTCTTTCTGTATTTCGAAACACTCTGTGTATCCACCGAACTTTTGTTGAGGTATATATTTATACTTCTTATACTCTTCATGTAAGGCTTGTTCTAGTGTCCATACGTTAAAAAGGGAATCGTGGTATGTTCTTTGAATACGAATTTCATACCCATTAAACCCACGACTTCTTTTTAATACATCTTTCCAATTCCTTCCTGAAGCGATGCCTATCTTGAGACATTCTCGTTTCATAGTACGTTTATTAACTAATACTACACAGTAGAGTACCCCTTCGCGGGTAGCTTCTTCAGGATGATTTTCAAAATAAGTAAGGTTATAAACCCCGCTCATCTAATAATTTTAGGAAAAGGAATAATATTGTCCGTAGACTTATCCTCTACAGAGTCCTCACAAGCAGAGATATACAAAATGCCGTCATCAGGCACTATATTATCGATATCAAAATCCTCGGATAAATATGCTTCTAAAGCAGTGATCCATCCTGTAATGATTTTAGTTCGTGTTTCTTCCTTCACAGCCCAGAAGTAATCATACAGACCTGCTGCAGCTACATAATGTGACCCATTATCCTTTAGACCAATCCACCCAAAAATGTTCTCGTCTTGGACATCTCCTGTTTCATCAAACACGTACTTCTCCTTCTACTCGTCTCACGACTCTGGGAATAATTTCTCCGGATCGAATTACTTCGACGTTACAACCTATCTCAAGGTTAAGCTCGTTTATGTACCTCATGTTATGCAGAGTAGCTCGGGCTACCTGTGCTTCTCCAACCATTACTGGTTCTAGAATCGCTACAGGAGATACTACTCCTGATTTGCCTACTTGCCAGATTACATCTAGCAGTTTTGTTACTACTCCGGCGGGCCTTTCTTTTAAAGCGAAGGCACCACGAGGATGGTGAGCGGTGTAACCCAACTCTTCATATTTCGCATTGTTGTCAACACGGAACACTAGACCATCCTGCGGGTATCCTGCCCAGTTAGACGCAAGAACAGTGTCGAAATTGTCCGAAGAGAGATTCGACATGTCTTCCGTCCACAACTTTTCCACACGAGGCTGAATATCATAAGCTACGAATCGGACTTCTCGGGTGAGAAACTCTTCTTCGGACTTGAGATTCAACGCACCAGAAGCATAGTTTCTAGCGTTGGGAATAGTCTCGGGGGCAACAACTTCTCCTGTAATCTGAACAACACCCTTGCGAGTAATGCTAGTAGGAACAAGATGTTTAACTTTATTCATAATATTTCTGCCCTTCTTACCATTACCCCGAGTAAGAGCCAGCACTAATTCACCATCGTAGTAGCCCAGCGAAACCGCTGCTCCATCTAACTTGGGTGTGATTACTGTTGCTCCAGTAGCGTGGTCGTAAGGAGGATGTTCTTCACCTACAAAAGCTTTCTGTAAGCTGTACATAGGGTACATGTGATCGAATTCAAAAAATTCGTCACTATAACCTACTAAAGCGTAGTCAGCGTCTGCGGCAAGAACATCAAACTCAGCGTCAGAAATTATGGGGTTGCCCTCATAATAAGCTTTGGCTGCTTTGGCTAGAAACATATTAGTCATAAATACCTTGATTTAAAAAGAATATTATGAGGGCTTTTCGATAAAATGTCAAGAGTTATTTAGTGTAAACGTCTCTAATAATTTCACCGAAAAACTCCTCTAGTACTTGTTTATTCTCTGCCATAGATAAAATCTCTGACAAGCCAATAAACAATTCTTTTGAGTTTTCAAAATCTAAAGGAATAGAAATGCCTTTATTAGAGGGCTTCCAGTCTTCTTCAAAATCGAGATAGTACTCTCTCAAATGAAGGTATTCCTCTTCTCTAAACTCATTTACCGTCAGTCGAACCTGTCTATAAGGTTCCGATACGATTATTTTTGAATAAACATCCATCACTCATTCCTTAAAATATTTGCTAAGGGTACAACTGAGGTGACGTTATCCGCTTTCATTAGGCGAAAGGAATCCGTGTCCCAACAAAACATTAGGACAGTTTCTTCATCTTCTTTAGCCCGATTCTTTTTATCCTGAATATAGGGAGTGCTGAAATCTATTGTACAAACATTATATTTTGTTTTCCTAGAATTAGGACTTTTGTAAGTAATTACAGCATCCCCTGCACTATTAATTTTCAGTTTTAAGTCTTCTTTTTTCACTAATTAGCTCCAAATTCACGTTGAGCAAAACCTCTTTTGTCGTAGTGAACTGGTCTAATATAATGGTTGCCCCACGAAGAGGACTGAGCGACAAAGCGCAATCAAGCTCCGTGGGGACTTTTTATGCCGCTACTTTAGCGAGCGCATCGGCAAAATACTGAGCAGCTTTACCAGTCAACTTAGAGACAATATCACTGTCAATGTCTACACCGGCATCTGTGAGAGCTGCGGTTAAGGATTCCTGTGCGGCAGCCTTACTAATTCGAGTTCCACCAGTAGGGGCAGCTTTAGCACCACCACTAGCAGCAGCAGGAGTTTTCTTAACATATACTCCAGCTTTTGTTAGAATCATTCGTACACCATTAGGGCTTTCACCCATTTCTTCGGCAATACTTTTTACAATCTCCATACTGTTTTCTGGAGTTGGTTCTTCGTTCGTGTAGGCTTCGATAGCCTGTGCTTTAGATTCGTCTGTCCAAGGCATTTTTCTGCTCCTATTAGGTTTAAATGGTAGACCGGCAGCATTGCCAGTCGCGTCAAGTTGTCTCTGGTAAAAATTGTAGCCCACTTTTTTGGTCTCTTCTCAATCTTTGAAAACATATTATACTAGCTTTTGTCATCTGAGTCAAGATATATTTCGGTGATGTACCCCTTTAAGTTATTGTAGTATTTAGCACTTCTAAATATGTATATTAGAAAAAATATAGGTGCTCCTACTAAAAAACAGGGGGTAGAGATCCCATAATAAATGAGACCGCCTCTAAAGTCCCACCCATACCCTACTTCTCGAAATGCTTTTACATTGAGTCGTAACATACAGATAGCAGTTGTTATACAAAAAATTGCATAATAACTAAATTCGTCCGGTATTGATTCCATAAGCTTTTAAATGCTCCAATTTTCCGAGATCATATGCGGGGACAAACGCATTGTAACCTCCCCCGATATTATTCTCACTACTAGCTTCTCGTATCCATACTCGATAGCATAATCCATAAAGTTTTTCGTGCTTAGCGTTTACAGCTTCCAAGACTTCACACGAAGTGTGGTACTTGGCTGACCAAGCAACTTCTCCTGTAGCAAAGCTATCTGACACACACTCGTCTGGAAGATATTCTGTTTCGTATCGTTCATCCCCAGCTACCCTTCCAGGCACGCCTAAGTTCTCTACGATATTCTTGACAAAAGCTACAGAGCGAAAGAGTCTTCTAGCAACATCTGAGAAGCTTTCCCCTACTAAGTAGGACTCTACGACTTCTGCAATTTCAGCATTGTCAGCGGGTCTACCACGCTTTTGGGCTTTTCGAGTTCTTCTGTACTCTTGGTCGAACTCATAATCTTCGATAACCTTACTAAGGCGAGTGGTATTATAGCTAATATTAAGAATACTACACGCTTCTTTTTTTGTAATCGGCTTTTCCGCCGACAAAAGACGTACAACTTTTTTAATGTTTGCATCTGTTAAGTTTTCTCCTTCTTGTTTTTTAATACCTCTTCTCATGCTGCCCTCGTAATTCGTTGTTCATAATCTGCAAAGTCTTCTGACCACCAAGGTGGCTTCTCCCGATACTTCCAACTAGCAAAGGTTGCTTTGTCAAGATGGTAATATCGACGATAAGATTCTACAGGGTCATTGTAATCTTTTAGTTCTTCTGGCATGGCTAACCCGAAAGTAGTAAAACCTACACGCTCCATTCTTTGAGGTTCTGGCAGGTTATTTACTACTTGGGCTATAGACTTGTGGTCTTTACCATAGCGGTAACGATACTCTTCATTAAGAGCATTACCGTAACAGTGAGTCCATTCATGATTGTCAAGAGAAGACCTAGCCCATATCGTACAAGGATGATTGTACATCATTGGTAGGTATGGGGTCAGGGGTCTTTCCTCTGGGGGTAGATGTTTGATTTCTGACTTTAAAACATTAAGGTAGTCTCGTTCTGGTTTATCTAATGCGCGGGGCACAAAGCCAAGATACTGATCGATCCATATAGAGGTACACAATATTTGCGCTACTTCTAAAGGCATCTTTACTACATGTTTGTCTACATGATACTCCGCGCAGCGGTCAAGGTCTTTATCTAAGTAAAATAAATTCATCTCAATCCTTTGTCAATTTCCTCTATTATAACAGCAGAAGAAAAAAATGTCAAGATTTATTTTTGCCCTCAACTACCAATGATGCAGTGTATTGGCAATTATGAAGAAGCAGGTAACAAAGTTTACTAGAACGAGAATGCTACGAAATAGCATAATGTGATTGTCGTAGCCTTCAGTTTTATCATCGCTAAAAGAACCTATAGCAAACTTCCAAATTGTGGTTAACTTACGCATAACCCTGCTGTAGCATTTTCGTTAGTCTTTTCTGGACTAAGTCCTCTAGGTTGCTTCCATCTATTTGGTAAGTCTTTTTAAGAACAGTCATCATAGCCATAACATCCGCCATTTCTTCTGTAAGGTTCTGTAGATATTTGGGGTCGTCTACGGTTCCGTGTCTTAGCACTTTAGAGCACGCTCTGATTAACTCTCCACATTCTTCCATAGTAATTACTAGTTGTTTCAATTTATTTAATTCCATTTGTGTATTCCATTAGCTCGTCGAATCCTCCGATGCACGTTCCATCCACGAAAATCTGAGGAAAGGTTTTAAACTTAACCTTTGCCCACAGTTCCATAATAGTATAGTGATCATCGAGGTGATAATATTTATAATCTAGTTTAAGGTTTTTGCATACTTCCTGTGCTCTCACACAATAGTTGCAGTCCATCTTTCCGTAGATCTCAATCATAGATTTCTGTTCTTTAAGAATGTAATGTACTCAGGCCATCTAAATAACCCACCCCTTATATGGCAGTAGAACAGCCCGTTGTAGGGAGCTTTACTGACATCTTTAGGGAAGTTTAAGTTAGTTTGTCTCATAGTTTAATATCTCCAGATTAGTTTTTAAGTGTTCCCATGCGTCTCCAAGGGCTACCTCTTCAGGAAGCCACTGGCACCACGCTAAATTATTAAGCCATTGCGTTCTATCAGGTTTTGGAGGATCTGTAAGTTCTGAAAAATCTTTCATAGCTAGGTCCCAGCACATAGACCCCGGGTCTAAGTTTAAAACGGGCACTCCATAAACTAAAGAATCTACTCCTGAATTACTATTAATAGTTACTAATGCTTTTGCTGAATCAAGTTGTTTTTCTAAAGGCTCTCTGCAAGAAATAACTCCTGCCCTAGTAGATGGTGCCTTTGGGTGAGGACGGATTAAAGTCGGAAGGTCTACAACCTTTTTTATTCCCTCTATAATCGCATCATAGGAGCCTGTGAAATGTCTAAGAGAGGCATCCCCAGGTACTTGCATTGTCACAAGTATGTAATTTCCTGCTTCTCTGTAAGGCTTTACTCTGCCGTCATCAAAATGCTTATTAAATCTTGTAGAGTCTTTATTCTCGTTTAAGTAGGTACCCCTACCATTCAACCCATTAAAGCCTAGAGAATACCATAGAGGCCAACTTTTAGTGTCTATTCGTGGCTGTAAGTAGGCAGCCTCTAACAAAAGAAAGTTACGATACTTTCCTTTAAACTTATCAATATTTCTCATACCCCAGGTTACTAGTAAGTCACATTTACCTGGAGCATTCATGTCCCAGATCTCGTATTCTTGCCCATGCTTTTTTAAGCCGTCTATAAACTTATCGGCCGAAAAGGTGTGGTGAGGAGCTGTCCCCCTGTATATAGCTATTTTCACGATAAAGTTAGTAAAAAGCTCTCGCTGATTCTATTCTCGGATGGATACATCCAATCAACCTTCCCGTACTCTTCTAGTTTTTCTTTCCATTCGGGGTATGTTTTAATATTAATATGTAGATCTCTACCGTCTGGTAAATGACTAGGATTGTTGCTAATTGTAAAGTAAATATACTTTTTCGCAACCCTAACAAACTCTTCTAGTATAGCATCAGTTTGCTTAGGTAGGTAATGCTCCATAGCATCTAAATTGGTGATGAAGTCAATGCTTTTATCTTCAAAGGGTAGTTCATGACTCCACGCGAAAACTATGTCAGACTTTAGAAGTTCTGGTACTATTTCTGTACCGCTACTCTGTACTCCTTTATGACGAATATGTTCTACAGTTTCCCCTCGACCAGCACTAACATCCAAGTGTGTTTCTATAGTAGAGTCTTTTCCTAAGATTTCATCTATACACTTAAAAGCACTTTTTTTCCTGCTATCACCCATTCTATACGCGGGAAGGGTATATGCACTTACATATTTAGCTTGTTCTATATTATTCTCTTCCATATTTTTTTAATTCCTTCTCTAAGTCCGCTGCTTTAAACATAGTTAAAGCAGAATCGGGGGTACAGTTAATGATTAAGTCTTTTATCTTTGGTTGAATATTTGTGTAGGCGGAAACAAATTGAGCATAAGGACTTGTAACTTTCAAACCTTTAGGATGATCCCCGAAATAGTGTGTTAATCCAGCTACTTGTTTCATGTTATACCCTACTAGGATAAATCTATTTCCTCCCATTAGAAAAGCTAAGTTTAGGCTCTGAAACCCCGAGTTAGACCCGTAATGAATGTAGTTAGAGTCTAAACTTAGTCCCTCTTTATGCTGCCCCGGTATATGAGTAACGCCATATTGGTCACATAAGTCTTGTCCTGCCTGTGACCAACAACTTAATTCTGGCCTTAATTTTCGTACAGCTTCTCCGTGATGCCTCCACCACTTGTCGTCGCAAGCATAGTGCTCATGTAAGTAATCAACTCTTTCATATGAATCATTACACCCTAGCATAATGAACTTGTCTCTGTACGGTCTTATACTCTCTACCACTTCTTCAGTGAGTGAGGGCCCTGTTGCGAATAGAACAAAAGGTTTATTCCTATACTTAAGGGGTATTTTCATAATTATTTTCCAATAAAAAAGCCGGGGCTATTGCCCCAGCTTTCACCGTTTAAGCGTGGACGTAACTAATAGCCATATACGCAAGCGGTGCAGATAGCACCACCATAATTTGTAATACAGCCTCAAGTACATCCCACTTTTCCTTTACGAAGTTCTTCATTTAAATCTCCAGAAGTTACCCAATAGGTATTGACGTGGGCTTACTAGAGGGCGAATACATTAGACTTATCTGTAACATTCCATCTTCCATAATAGCTTCGACAACCTCTAAGGTGTTATCAAGCTTAAGATTCTTCTCGAAACTTTTACCGGAGATGCCCTTATGAATCCATTCTTTTCCAGCGCTATCTTCTTTCTTATCTCCTTTAATGGAGAGAATACGGTTGTGAACGTTCACTGATACTTGTTCTCGTTTCCAGCCTGGTACTGCTACATGCACTATGTAACCGCTGGGAATTTTTTCAATGTTGTAGCGTGGATACTCTGGAGTCATCTGATGCTGAGCATACATGGGACTGTTAATTAAATTGTCGAAACCGACAAAAAACCTATCTAAATCTATTTTATTCATAGTTTTCTCCTTACAAGAAAGAATACTTGCCCCTTTCGGAAGCGTAACAATCGTTTTAATTTACGGATTTGAAAAAAGCACAGCTATACTGGTACTAATTTCAGAGTATATTATACCACCGATAGCAAAATGTGTCAAGAACTTTTTTTGCTCAAGTTAGCATCGCGAAAATAAGTCTTGACATACAACCCGGAACGTCCTATAATATATACTTAATCAGAGGAGATTGTATGTTAGTAAACTTAGTTTGGATTACCCCCGAGGCCATGAAAGTCATCGCCTATTGTGCGAGAGTTAGTAATCCTGCAAATCAGGACAATGAGAGAACAGCTCCGAAGTTGTTAAAGTATCTTAAAAAAGAAGCACACTTTAGCCCTTTTGAGATGGCAAGTGCTTGTATTGAGATTGAAACTACAAGAGATATTGCTAGACAGATTCTGCGGCACCGTTCTTTTAGTTTTCAGGAATTTAGTCAACGCTATGCAGACCCTACTCAAGCATTGGATTTCTCTACGAGAGAGGCTAGGCTGCAAGACCCACGGAATAGACAGAATAGTATTCCTGCGGATAATGATGGTCTAGAAATTGCTTGGCATACAAAACAGAGAGAAGTAATCGATGCCGCTACTGAAGCCTACACATGGGCTATAAGAATGGGAATTGCAAAAGAACAAGCGAGAGCAGTATTGCCAGAAGGTAACACTCATACTCGACTATATATGACAGGAACTTTACGCTCGTGGATGCACTTCTGTGATCTTCGTGGCGGTAACGGCACTCAGAAAGAGTGCTCAGAAATTGCAGTAGCCTGCAAAGAAATTCTCTGCCAGAACGGTGGAGACGTCTGGGGAGACTAATGAAACGTATTAGAAACATAATTTTAACTGTAGCAATTCTAGCTGGATTGTTATATACTAACTGGCAAGGCAGTATGATGCTTGCTCAGTACCCTGAAATGTATGGAGGAAATCCTTATTTATGAATGACGTTTGGAACGGAGAGTCAAGAGGAAACAGTGATGTTATGCAACAGCGCATACGAATCTGGCACAGAGACCGCAATTTGATTGATGGCAGCACTGATAAAGATCAGTTCTGTAAGCTCATTCAAGAATGTGGGGAACTGTCAGACAATATGTGCAAAGGCAGAGACATGAAAGACGATATTGGCGATATTATGGTTGTGCTTATTAATATTATGGAACGGAACAACTACTCTATGATGGATTGTCTAGAGACCGCGTGGATTGACATTAAAGATCGCAAAGGAAAGATGATTGATGGCATCTTTGTAAAGGAAACAGATTTGTGAAACTTGAACAGGCATTGAGAAACGGCAATGTCGATATAACGTATGAAAGTTTAAACAGTGGAAAAGAGATAACAAAAACATACACTTTGAAAACTATATTTAAAGTAAATTTTAGTCTCTTGTCAAACAAACTTATCGCTTATGATGTAAAAGCAAGAGAATGGGAAGACATCGAAAGGTCTACCATTAAAAATTGGAGTATAAATGAATAGAGAAGAAGTATTTAATCAACTGAAGGAGGACGAAGGTGTCAAGTATGAAATCTATAATGACCATCTTGGCCTGGCTACTTTTGGTGTTGGTCATCTTGTTATTGAGAACGATTCGGAATTTGGTTCACCCTTGGGTACGCCGATATCGACAGAGCGGGTTTGGGAAGCGTTTGAACAGGATCTGGATACGTCTATTGACGAATGCGAAGTTCTTTTTGGCCCCAAATGGAATGACTTTCCGGGAGAAGTTCAAGAGATTGTGGTAAACATGATGTTCAATATGGGACGTCCTCGTTTGTCAAAGTTTAAGAACTTCTGTGCTGCACTAGACGAAGGAGATTGGACGAAGGCTGCCGTCGAAGGACGAGATTCTCGCTGGCATAAGCAAGTGACGAATCGTGCGGAACGCCTCATGGTACGACTAGAAAATGTATCTTAAAGTCATCCTTCTTTTAGGCGTAGTCGGAGCTGCTGGTGGTGCATATGCGTATCACCAAGTTACTGTTGCGAAGTTAGAGAATGCGGTTATTCAGTTAGAAGCTAATAACCGTACTCTTAAAGAGAACAACAATGTACTACAGGCAGCAGCCGAGAACAATGCGACGAAGGTCGCGGAACTAGAAGCTCGAAGAGAAGTACAGCAGGCTCAAGTAACTGAACTTACTGCTGTAACAGCCTCTCTTCAAGCTGAGAAGTCTAACTTTATGAAAGTATTTAAAGATCACAATCTTACTAGGCTTGCAAGAGCAAGACCTGGCATGATTGAAAAAAGAGTAAATAAAGCCACCGCAGGTATCTTTAGAACAATAGAAGAAGAGTCGAAGGAGGTTGAAAATGAGGACGATTAGTATAGCATCATTACTACTTGTTAGTGGGTGTTCTTGGTTTGGGGGTAAAGACATGCCAGCACCATACGTAATGCCGGAGCCTGTTGTAATTACTAAGATAGAAACAGTTCCTATTCGTATCTATCAGCCACCTCTCCCCCGTGAAATAGACTTACTCGATGTTAATTTCTGGATAATAACAGAAGAAAACTATGAAGAGAAGCGAGCAGAGATTGAAAAGATGCTTGACGGACAATTTGTAGTATTTGCACTTACTCCAGACGGGTACGAGAAGATGTCCGAAAATTTACAAGAGTTACGCAGATACTTTAAAGAGACTAAAGAAATCATTCTATACTATAAAAAGGCTACTACTTATGAGACTGAAACAGAAGATCAATCAGAGAATGGACAAGCTCCAGCAGATAATGGAAAGCAACCAACATCTGGAGGATAAAGAGGCTGCCTATGATCTTACTCTCGAAGTAAGTAAGTTTTGGTCTATACTAGGTGAAGAAGATAAAGACTATATACAAATGTGTCAAATGGCTATCGAAGAAGAAAAGGAGTGGAATGTATGAGTGCGTGGGACAAGCAAATTGGTGGAGACCACTATAAAAAGTATGCTATTCAACCTACAGAATACGCAGAAAAGAATGGATTAACTTTTTCTGAAGGGTGTATTGTAAAGTACATTACTCGTTGGAGAGATAAGGGTGGAGTCGATGACTTACGCAAAGTTATTCATTATGCAGAACTCCTAATCGATCTAGAAATAGAAGCGAATAAGCAGGTATAAAGTTGTTGACATAACAAGCAGAAGCCCGTATAATACATCTCATACGAAAGCAAACAAAGGAAAAAATTAAAATGTCAGTAAAATTCAAGCCTAATGAAACATTTGTTGACCGACAAACTAAGGTCAAGACTGTGCGAGTATTCCCAATGGCAGGCGTGAAAACCTCTGAACTTGTGGAACTGTGCACGAAACCAGATGCTGACCTACGTTCAGGTGAGCGTAAAACCCGTGTGAAAGCACGAAAAGAATTAATCAAGAGAGGTGTATCTGTATGAGAAATTTTAATTTCAGTATGAATGACCGTGACCACAATGATGAATCTATCTCTTTTAGCTTTGACAGTAAGAATGATTTTGAAGTACGACATAAGCTGCGTAAGTTTTTCAAGGCTTGTGAAATGTCTACTAACGATGATTTTAGTGATGAGTTGTTCGAAATGAGGTCAATGGTCTCCATTAATTTAGAGGCGGTATGCGCTAAGGGTAACGACCCTTCCGCTGAAGAAGAGCTTTATGACTTACAAGAAGCTTTTGATAGGGTAATTGCATATGTCGAATCCGAACTATAGATTACTTCAGCAAGCGCTGACGGAATTAAACGCAGACGGTAATGATGAACGTGGTCGTGATGGAGAAGATTTGAGAGTAACGTCTGACGGGTATATTAATACAGCCCCGTCGGGCGAACTCCCGAAGTGGAAAAAGGTAACGGCCCCCGGTCATCACGCAGGTGTTACAGAGGAAGAATGGGCAGAGGTGGTGAAGGCACTACACGAAAAATAGTTCTTGACAAGAATCCTCTCTGCTAGTATAATTAGATATTAAGAGGGAGAACAATGGTAATTTCAGGAAGTATTAATTACTCTTACTCGGGCAGGAAGCGTAGTGTGAAAAGGACTCGGAAGACCGAACCAGTGTTTCGCCCCGCTTCCGAGCCTTTACTTGTAGCCGCTAGAGAGGATAAGTATTATCCTTCTGCGCCTATGACAAAGTATAGACCTCCAGCGGATACTTCGTATAAGCAAGAGGTTAGTAAGAACTACACTGTAGCAATAGCCTATAATAAGGGTGGTTATATGGTTATACCTAAATCAAATATTAAGGATATTGGACGGTGAGGCACTACAAAGGATTATTTGAGTCGGCGGAAAAACATTTAGAAGTTAAAAATACTATAATGGCTCTTGAGTTTATTGAGTTTAGTTACGGTAAGAAGTTAAGCCAACTAACGCGTGAAGAAGTAAAAGAGTTGCAAGACTTTGCATTTCTTCATGTTAATTCAGTGATGTGTTTTGGTATGAGAAAGTGTATCAAAAGGTGGGAAGAGTTTAATGAAACCACCGTGGAGGGAGGTGAGTACTTGAAAGAGCTACATCTTCGAGAGGGGGACTAATGAATAACGATACGTTCGATGAATTAATGAGGAGTGTTAAGGAGATGGACGACATAGTTAAAGGGTTACCTCAGTCGACTCGGGTAAGCAAAATTAGAATGAACGTCCAAACTTTATCAAGAGGATGGACTAAACGACTCAAAAAGATTCGTGAGACCAAACAGCGTCAAGCGGGTAAAAAGGATAGTGAAGATGGCATATAGCGAGCAAGTTATGGATCATTACAACAATCCCCGCAACGTCGGTAAGCTAGATAAAGGATCTCAATCCGTGGGCACTGGTATGGTAGGCGCTCCGGCTTGTGGAGACGTTATGGTACTACAGATTGCAGTAAGTGCAGAAGGTATCATTGATGAAGCTAAATTTAAAACTTATGGGTGTGGAAGCGCTATTGCTTCTAGCTCCTTACTAACCGAATGGGTGAAGGGTAGAACTTTAGAAGAGGCAGGGAGTATAAAGAATACTGACTTAGCTACTGAACTTGCACTTCCTCCCGTTAAGATTCACTGTAGTGTACTAGCTGAAGACGCTATAAAAGCCGCAATAAAGGATTACAAAGAGAAACAAGTATGATGGATAGATTGTATCAAGAAGCAGAGAGCATTGTTTTAGCGATGTGGGACGAAGAACCAGAGGAGATTGCAGCAGAAATTTCTGTTCAGCTTTCAATTAGCGCAGATTATGCGTGGGACTTAGTTCAGCAAGTTATTGTAAACGAAATTCGTATTGAACAAGATTACAATGACGGCGACAATGATTTATTTGATTGGGACGGAGACGCATTAACCTCCGCAGGATTTGGAACTGATGAAGACTACCTCTAATATTATTGATTTTAGTAAGTATAGAAAAGTTAAACAGAGATGTATCTCCGTGGTAGTAAACGACAGTTTCGACACTGCTACTTTCACCTACACTATAACCAATGATGAGGGAGAAATATTTCAGTTTGAGATACCTTATCCAAATTATGATAAGTATTTTGACAGCTAAGAAAAAATACTTCTTGACATGCAACCTATTTACCGTTATAATAATATCCATAGACAAGAGAGCTCTTGTTTAGAATCCACTAGAGATACTACCTAGTTATATGTAGTATCGCCCACACCCCTCAGGCGTAAATGAGTGGAGGATTCTAACTTCCTCCTAGTTAGACGGCGTAGTTGCTACGATAAGTGACTCTTCGGAAGGCAGTCCGATGCGGATACAAACTGCCCTTGGGGAGCTAATGACCCCGTTGCCCCATAAACTGGTACCAATTCCTATGGGCACGTCGAGTATTCCAGGTTATAGACGACGCTAAAACATAAACGCTGGCGAGAAGAGAACTCGTAGACCATCTCCGTGTATGCACGTCACGTTAATCAAAAGGATCTAATCCGGGTGTAGGTTTTAAGGCTTTTTCCCTTGATAAAAGGCCACTATTTCCAAGGTGAGGTAAACTGTCGTGGAGTAGGTAAGACTTTTTACGAGAAAAGCACTACGCCTCACCGAACACCGGGGGTGAGCATTCTGCCTTAAAGCGTAACGCGCCCCCACCTATTATAGAGGTCTTTATGTATATTTGTATTTGTAACAATATATCCAGTAAAGACTTAGAAAGAGACCCCTTTCTTATTCATAAAGTGGGGTCTAAATGCGGCAAATGTGTTGAGAGAAGTCAACAAGTAGTTTGCGGAAACCTTAATGTATTACTAGAACCGGAGGACAGACTTCCAGCCAGTCAAATGGCATAGCCTTACAGGAAGGCACAGCACTATGGAGCAATTTCATGGCTGTACGCAAGAAAAGAACAGTTAAGAAGAAAGATTCTCG
>Ga0307488_10000689_pt1 | contig 28166 bp, 22 predicted proteins | sample SB02metaG_FD_202248 | JGI IMG/M metagenome (GOLD analysis project Ga0307488, IMG submission 202248) | Sea-ice brine microbial communities from Beaufort Sea near Barrow, Alaska, United States - SB 0.2 | ecosystem: Environmental > Aquatic > Marine > Coastal | place: USA: Alaska | collected...
CTGTCTTTTTTAACTAAAATAATGTCTGCGTTTGCACTATAACCAGCTCTAATAAAGAAATTGTCATCTAAAGACACATCTGCTTTAATTTTAAATTGAACAGCGCCTCCCTCTTCAGTTCCTTTCGGGGCGATAAAATTTAATTTGGCAGGGAATTTCTTTCCTTCAATGGCACCAATAGAAACTTCAATATTTGTGCCTCTTATTAGTTTACCTACTTCAGATTCATCTACTTTTCCTTCAAAAATCATTTTACTCATATCTGCAATAGAAGCGATTGTAGTTCCAGCATTAAAGTTATTAGACTGAATTACTTGATCTCCTTCTTTTACAGGAATCTCTAAAATTGTACCAGACATTTGTGCAATAATATTTGTGTTTGCTCCTCCACCTAAATTTGCAGAACCTTTTTTAATGATTAAATAATCATTCTCAGCATTTTTTAAATCTTGTTTCGCTTGATCGTAAGACAACTCAACACTTTCGTATTCTGCGCTGGCAACTACACCTTTGTCAAATAAATTTTGGGTTCTTTTGAAAGAAATCTGTCCATTATTTACTCTCAACTTGGCGTTGTCTACCCTTCCCTTTGCACTAATTAAAGCTTGCTCATTAGGAACAACTCTCACCACGGCAATTAAATCTCCTTTTTTAACTTTAGAACCTTCTAACAACAGTACCTTGTCTATAATTCCCGTTATTTGAGGCTTAATTTCTATTTCCTCTAAAGGGATTACTTTACCAGTAGCAACTGTTTTTTTAATAATTGTGGTTCTAAAGGGTTTCTCTGTTTCAAATTCTAAGATACTCTTGCTGTTCATTTTACCGAACCAACCAAGTGCTGCAATAAAAAATACTGCGATAACAATTAAAATAATTTTTGATGTTTTACTCATGATTTTTGGTTAATTTGTTTTATTCTTCTCTTAATGCTTCAATCGGTTTTACTACTGTTGCCATGTGTGCAGGAATTAATCCTATTGCGGTTCCCAGTACTATTAAAGTGACAAATGCGATTAATATTATTGGTATATCCACCGTTGGGTTTACAAGTGCAGCATCTGCTCCCTGACCAAATGCTGTATCTATTAAAAACAAAACAAAAGCCCCTAAAATAATACCCAACATGCCAGCTACTGTTGTTAAAAAGACAGACTCTAAAACAATTTGCTGTCTTATACTTTTTGGTGTTGCACCCAATGCTCTTCTTATTCCTATTTCTTTTGTTCGTTCTTTTACGGTAATTAAAAGAATATTACCAATGGCAAAAACGCCTGCAATTAAAGTTGCAATGCCTACAAACCAAGTTAAAAACTGCATCCCTGTTATAAACCCTGTCACCTTGCCTATTTTTTCTCCAAGATTAATACTGCCAAAAGCTCTTTCATCTTCGGGGTGCACTTTATGCAAACCTTTTAAAGTCAGTAAAACATCGCTTTCCATTTGCGCAATGTCTATACCCTCATTTGCGGTAATCATCATCCAATCTACTTTATTTGCAGTATTGTATACTTTACGATACGTAGTAAAAGGAATATATGCACAGTCTCCGTCAAAATCAATCGTATTAGCTGGTTTGTAAACTCCAATTACTTTGTAATTGATACTATTTATTTTAATGTATTGTCCTATTGGAAATTCGCCTTTATCAAACAATTGTATGTACATGTCTTGTGAAATAACCGTAACTTTTGCTGCGGATACCATATCGTTTTGATTTAAAAACCGGCCATATAGTAATTGTTTTTTTTGAATTTGGTCTAAAATAGGATAGTCTCCACTGACTTTAAAACTGCCAGATTTAAAATCTTTGATAATTAAATTATTGGTTTGATTTCTTGGTGCTAATAATTTAATTTCTTCTGAATATTCTGACTTTAAAACGTCAATATCATTCATTGTTAAGGTGAACCTTCTTCCTTCTTGAAAACCTTTAAATGGAGTATCTGTAGCTTGTGTCCAAACAAACACACTATTCGTAGCAAAATTACCAAATAGTTTATTAAAACCATTTTCCATTCCCCTTGCAGCACCTAATAAAACGACTAACAAGAAAATTCCCCACAAGACACCAATGATAGTAATTGAGGTTCTCACTTTATTTTTACGAATGCTTCCGTAAATTTCTTGCCAAGTATCTGAATCGAATAAAAATCTCATATTTAATCTGCTCTTAATGCTTCAATAGGTTTAATGTTTGCAGCTCTTTTTGCTGGGATGTATCCTGCAATTAACCCCGCACTTATCAATATAAGCGTTGCTCCAACAACAATTTCAGTACTTACACTAGGATCTTTAATAAAGTAGTTTTCTTCTAAACTATTGCCTATTAAACTCAAAATATAAGTTCCTAAAGAAAGCCCAAGATACCCTGCAAGCGTGGTAATTAAAACAGATTCTTGCACCACCATACCCACTATTGAAGAGGGTACTGCACCCAAAGATTTTCGAATTCCAAACTCTTTGGTTCGCTCTTTAATTACAAAAATCATAATATTAGAAATGCCTATTATGCCTGCTACTAAGGTTCCTGATCCAATTAAAATTACAATAGCGTATAAAATTGCCATAAATTGCCCGACACCTTTATTTGCTTCTGCCATATTTCTAATAGAAAGTGCACTTTGGTCATCCGGATGAATGCTCATTTTTTCACGCAAATCCCGTTCTATTTGATTCCCAAAAGCAATCGCTCTGTCTAAACTTAAATTTGGATTGTATCCTATTGCGATTTGACTCAAATGGTCATTGTTACCATACATCGTTTGTGCAGTGGTTATAGGTATAAATGCTTTTCGTTCTTCATTATCTCCTCCTTCATCCGAAAAAACACCAATCACTAAGAAAGAACTTCCGTTGACATTTACTCTTTTTCCTAAAGCAGGTCTTTCACCAAATAAATCACGCTTAACTAACCGACCAATTACAATGTTTTTAGATTTTTTATTTAAATCTCTTACATTTAGAAAACGACCTTCATCGATCCTTGTTTTCTCTAAAAATTGATGATCTGGATGTACAGCGATAACACTGTACATATTCGCTTCATTTTTATGTTTAATCGAAAAGTTTTTAAAAATTTTTGAGGATTGATACTGAATTTTATTTTTATAGGCTCCTTCTATATAATTGTAGTCTTCATTTTTTAGTTGAACTTTTCTACCACTTTGCAAACCTTTATAGGGTTTAGAGGTTTTCCAAACACGCACTTTCATTAAATTCTGAGCATCATCTGCAAAAGCACTTTTAAAAGTATTGCTCAAACCGCTAACAATACCAAACAATAGCGTAAATAACAAAATTGCAAAGGCTACCGTAAAACCAGACATTACAGAACGTAATTTGTTTTTATTAATGCTCTGAAATATTTCTCTCCAACGATCTAAATCAAACATAACTAAACTGCTTTTGCTTCTTTGGTTAATTCATCACTAGTAATTACACCATCTTTTAAACGAACAATCCTTTTTGTTTGTGCTGCAACTTCTTCTTCGTGCGTAATTACAAAAACGGTCATTCCTTCATTGTTAATATCCTTTAACAAATCCATTACAGAATCTGAAGTAACAGAATCTAAAGCTCCTGTTGGCTCGTCTGCTAAAACTACTTTTGGTTTGGTAACCAAAGCTCTTGCAATGGCAACTCTTTGTTTTTGACCACCAGAAAGCTCATTTGGCAAATGATTTGCCCAATCTTTTAAACCTACTTTGTCTAAATAATCCAAAGCTACTTTTAAACGTTCTTTTCTAGCCATTCCTTTATAATATAGCGGCAGTGCAACATTTTCTAAAGCTGTTTTGTATCCTATTAAGTTAAAGGATTGAAAAACAAATCCTAAAAATTTATTTCTTAAAATGGCCGCCTTCTTTTCATTCAAGTCTTTTATGAGTTGTCCATTTAAATAATAATTACCTTCATCATGCCCATCTAATAATCCAACAATATTTAATAACGTAGATTTCCCAGAGCCGGAAGAACCCATAATAGAAACAAATTCGCCTTCTTTTATATCTAAATCTATTCCTTTTAAAACGTGTAAAGAATCTTTTCCTATCGAATATGATTTGTGAAGTTTTTCTATTTTAATCATTGGTTGGTTATTTTAATGCAAAAGTAAGATAGCCAATGTTTACAATTATCAATGTTTTGTTAAATAAATTGTACATCCCTATTTAAATACAAACATAAGACGTCTCAAAATAAATTATGTTACAAAAAAATTAAAGTATCTTTGTCATTGAAAAAACAACAAGTTTAAATGATTGACATCCCTAAAAAAAAGAAAGTAATTCTTTTTGATGGCGTTTGTAATTTATGTAACAATGCCGTTGCGATCGTTATTAAATACGATAAAAAAAACACCTTCCTATTTGCGGCAATTCAATCTGAAAGTGGTAAAAAAATTCTAGATTATCTAGCTATTGATATTTCAAAAACTGATTCCATCATTCTATACGAACCCAAAGTTTCCTACGATATAAAATCTACAGCTGCTTTGAGTATTGCAAATGATTTTGGCGGAATTTGGAAAATCACGAAACTAGGATTTCTTTTACCAAAAGCGTTTAGAGATATCATGTATGACTACATCGCTAAAAATAGGTACAAATGGTTTGGTAGAAGAGACAATTGTATGCTTCCAACGGCCGCATTAAAAGCTAAGTTTTTAGATTAACTTACTGCAAATTTCTAAAGTACAAACTCCACAGCTTAAAAAAAGATGAAAATAAAATTAAAAAACGATGTAAAATGCGTTATTTTTGATATGGATGGTGTCATTATAGACTCTGAAGAAATTCATAAAAAAGCCTATTATGAGACTTTTAATGCTTTGAATGTTACGGTTTCCGATGCACTCTACAAATCTTTTACAGGTTCTTCTACCATCAATGCTTTTCAAAGGTTGATCGCTCATTTTAACTTAGATCATACCCCTGAAGATTTGGTTTTAGACAAAAGAAAACGTTATGTAAATTTCTTTGAAAACGATCCGAACCTGCATTTGGTTGAAGGCGTTGAGGAGCTTATACAGTACTTATATAAAAAAGGAATTACGCTAATTTTAGCTTCTTCTTCTGCAATGGTAAATATAGACCGCGTTTTTAATAAATTTGACCTGAACCCCTATTTTACTGCAAAAATTAGTGGTGCAGATTTAAAGGAATCGAAACCACACCCAGAAATTTTTAATAAAGCTGCGCTTTTAGGAAAAACATCAAAAGAAAATTGCGTTGTTATTGAAGATTCAGACAACGGAATTACAGCGGCAAATGCTGCACATATTTTTGTCTTTGGCTATGCAAATAAAAGGTCTGAAGGACAAACATTAAAAAACGCAGATTTTGTGATTGATGACTTTAAAAAATTAAAAGACTTTGTATAAGAGAACTGTTTTTAGGCTTGATACTCTCCTTTTAGAGAAAACAGCGTTGCTTATCTAAATGCAATTTAATACGAACTTCATTTTAATTTAAAAAATGTAATTAGAATTAATCCGCGCAAAAAAATTGGGGATTCTTTTTAAATTGAGAAAGTTATTCGACTTCATAAAAAATAATTACCATCAAAGCTTAAAAAATGCAAACCACTAAACTCAGTAAAGAAACTATATTACCACTTACCTGCACCCGTTCTGGAACCTGTTGTTTTGGAAAAGCTGTAATGCTTAATCCATGGGAGTTGTTAAATTTAAGCAAAGAAAAAAAGATTACCCCGAGAGAATTTCGGGATCTTTATTGCGAGTTTGGTGGCATTCGATTGCGGTTTAGCGGAGAAAAAGATAAAAAAGGACAACAGGCATGCAGTCAATATGACAATAATGCGGGTTGCAGTGTTCACAAAGGACGCCCATTGGCATGCCGTCTCTATCCATTAGGACGTCAAATACAATACGATAAAGCAGCGTATATTTACGAAGGAACTAAATTTCCGTGTTTGACTGATTGTTCAGAAGTTTTAAAATTACCCAAACTTAGTGTAGGTGACTATCTTAAAGGCCAGGAAGCAGACCCATTCGAAAAAGCACAAGATGCCTATTTAATAGTAATGCAAAACATAGCTGATATTGCTTTTGAATTGCTTTTAGACTCGGGATTATCTGCATCTGGAGATACAAAAACGCTAGCTGTATGGAGAGAATTAGGTACCGATCTTCCTGATGTACTAGCAGATAGAATAGGCAAAGAATGGATCGACTGCCTAATGCTGCCCGAAATAACTGACGCCGTTAAGAATCCTATTACTTTTGCTCAAAAACATAACGATTTATTACTATTAAAAGCACAAGAAAAATTTGGAAACGTAAAAACACTAAGAGAGCTTCATGAAGCTTCGGTCTTAATAATTGGTATCGCATTGCATTTATCTCGGGGCTTAGGAGCAGACACGAAAGGAATTTCTGAATATTGGATAGCAACGGCAAAGCGCCACGGAGCTAAAGAATAAATTTTAAAGGGTATTCAATTTTCAAAATATGTTATAAAACCAGAAAACTTGAGTATACCAATGATTGCCACAACTGTGCAAACATTATTAAAAAGACTGCGCAAACGAATCATTAGAAAAAACCTAAATTTACTAGCATAAAATAAGCGTTTTATTCTTTTTGTATTTTTTATCTTAAAAAGCTGTAATAGGTATTGTGTATTACATATCTAATTGGGTGCTTGCTATTTCAAAAATGAATAAATACGAACAGCCTTTGCTAAAAATTTTAACAAAGGCTGTTTGGTAATTGTAAAAATAAGTATCTTATTTTTTATTCAGTAACGGTTGACTCTTTAATCTCTAAAACTTCAAGATCAAAAACAAGGTCTTTCCCCGCTAGCGGATGATTTCCGTCAATGACGATAGTTTCGTCTTTAACTTCAACAACCATCAAGTTCATCTCTTGTCCGTCAGGAGATTTAGAAACTAATCCCATTCCAACTTCAGGAGTCATGTCTTGAGGAAGTTCAGTTTTCTTTACTTCTTGTATTAAATCTTTATTAACATCACCATATGCTTCATCTTTAGCTACAGTAATCGTTTTCTTTTCGTTCAACTCCATGTCGATTAACCCTTTTTCAAAGCCAGGTATTAACTGCCCTTGTCCTAAAGTAAACTCTATTGGCTCTTTTCCTTCAGAAGTATCAAAAACTTGTCCGTCAGATAATTTACCTGTATAATTTACCTTTACTGTATTGTTCTCTTTGACTTGATTCATATTCTACTCTTTAATTTGAAAAAATACTCTTTGCATAATTCTTACGCAGCAAACATTTTAATTTAAACTTACAAATGTAGTAACCTCCAAAACCAAGCCAAAAAAAAAGAAAGGCTGCATGAAAGTCTAAAAACCTATGCGTTTATCCACTTAAAAGATAAAAAAACGGCTCTTGGTCGTTCATAACAGTATATCCTAACTTTAAAATCTAATTTTAAATAATCTGATACCTAAAAAATTAAACAGCAACTATGTCAGTTAAATTTAAAATTCCTGAATTTATTGTGCCAACTTTGTAAAAATATAGCAGGTATTGAACTTTTAAATGCGCTAATAGCAATACCGCTGACAAACTAATTACTCGTTGAGGATTCGTTAGCAGCGAAATCAAATATTTTGAAACTACAGACAACGCAGCTGAACATCGATGTTATTCTCATTTCAAGCCACAGGAAATATGGAACAAGTTCATGAATCTTATAAATAAGGTTCATGAACTATTGCAAAGAACATAGCACCAAGCTGCATGCAAATGGAAAAGTATATAAGTTTATAAAAGACGCCCCTGCCGATACTTTAAGGTCAAAATGCAAAAAAAACAACGATGTATAGAATAGACATGCAGAAAAGATTAATTTACAATTGCAGCAACAAAACTATCCGCACTAAATAAATTGTAAATACAATAGGTTACCTACCATACTAATTAATTAAAGGGGATTTAATAGGCTGTTTTTTTCGATACTAGCCATAGCACAGCGCTTCAAGAACGCTAATTAGAGGTTTTTCTCAACTATAAGATTTTATAATAATACTAGCAAACATCATCAGATTATGCTCATCATTTTAATTCATTTTACGGAGACATACTCCTTACTAGTACCGAAAACACAAGAGATGTTTACTAAAAAGAGCGCTATAAGCAGCTAGGTTCAATATGAAACCTTAAAATACACGAAGATATACTCTTAAGATTCTTGAGAGAATACTGGCAATTTATTTCTAAAACTTGGTGCTGTATCTCTGCAAGAAACTAGCTTCTTTTTAGAAACCATTACCAATAAATCATAACTTAAAGTAAATAAAGTCCCAGTTCTAAAATGATTCAAGAGTAATTTTTCTAATTCGGTTTTAGCAGCAATCAAAGATAATTTTTTAAATAAATTTTCAGTTTTATAACGATATTTAAATTCAAATAGGTGTTTGCCCTCAACTTCAAAAAAACGCACATATACATTTAATAGCCCTTCACTCTTTTTGATAGGTTTGCTTAAAGTTAGTTTTACAAAATCGTCGCTGTCAACGACTTGTTCCAATGCTATAAAAAACTCATTAAAATCACTCATACTGCAAAGGTAAAACGTTTAAAAACAAAAAACAGCACTTAAAAGTGCCGTTTTTTATATTATTTTATAAAAGTAATTTAAATATCTCGCAAATTCAGGAACTTTTTTAAATACTCAACTCCTTTAATTTTGGCAAACTTGGTGTTGTAGCCACAAAATCTTCTAAAACTTTAAAGAAGTTCAAAATATCTACTTTTTCATTATTTGCATTGATAGTTACAAACCTCACAAATGTATCGTCTTCAAAAGAACCAAAGCCTACAACCGTCACTTGGTGCTCATATAAGGCAGTACAAAGTGCCATTGGATCTATGTTTTTATAATTGAAACAAACAGAAATAGAATCATCAAAACTATATAAGGTATACTCTGAGTTGTTTCTAATATAGTCTAACGCCACATTTGCCAACTCAAATTGTTGGTCTACAATCTGCTCTAAACCTTTTGTTCCAATAGATTTCCAAAGCGTCCAGAACTTTAAAGCGTCGTTTCTTCTTCCGCATTGAAAAGAAGTTTTTCCTAAATTAAAATCATCTCCATCTGTTTGATATAAATAATCGGCATCATTGCTAAACGAATCGTGTAAATGCTTTTTATCATTTACCAAAAGAATAGAACATGTTAAAGGTGTTCCTAACATTTTATGTGCATTATAACTAAAAGAATTAGATCTTTCTACTCCTTCCACTAAATGTTTGTAGGCATCACTAAAAATTACACTTCCACAGTAGGCGCCATCTACATGTAACCAAATATGGTATTTCTCTGTGATGTCTGCAATTTCATTTAAAGGATCAAAAGCACCTAAAACAGTGGTTCCTGCAGTTGCATTCACATACGTCGGAATTCCTCCGTTTTCAAGATCCTCAATTATTTGTTCTTCCAATTTCTTTGGAATCATTCTTCCTTTTGAATCTGCTTTAATATATCTAATATTATTTTTTCCAATTCCTGCAAAACTAGCATTTTTAGCATTGGAATAATGACATTCTTCAGAGGTATAAATAAGCAATGTTTTCGACATTCCATTGAGTCTACAAAGCGGATCTTTAGCGTCTCGTCCCATGACCAGTGCCATATAGTTACTCATAGAACCACCTGTTGGAAACGTACCATTACTTTTAGAACCGTACCCAATTAAATCGCAAGATTGTCTAATAATTTCTTGTTCAATTCCCACTTGTGGGCCTGCAACTTTATACGTATACATGCTATTGTTTAACATGACAGCTAATAAATCTCCCAGTACAGCTTTGCTTTGTCTTCCTCCAAAAAGCTGATTAAAAAATAAATTAGTTGCTGTTTTTGGTGTAGATACCAACACATCTCGAAGTAAAACTTTAAAATCCTCGTCAATCATTGCACCCTCATTTAGCGAAAGATCAATGGCGTCATATAATTTACTTGAATCTATTCTCTCTGCTACTGGATTTTTATCTTCTTCTGAAATTAAAACTTCTACAAGTTCGTTAAATAAAACTAAATCGTTTTTTAAATTCGACATAAATTTTTCTTTCTTTTATTTTATTATTGATGATGCAATAGTATCGTAGCCTAGTTTTTTATCTACAAAAATTTTTGATTCTACATCATATATTCTGCACTTACGAATTGGTTTTGCATACAAATGGAGTGACATACTTTTTTTCTGAGCTATATTTTCTAAGATATGAAATCCCATGAAATCTTTCATGTACGTAATATCATTCTGTTTTGAAATAGCCGTTTTCACGACATTCATATCTCCCGATTCATTTTGCTTATAGATCGTTTCTTTAAATTGCCCCTCAATAACTTTCACCCAACATTCTTCTCCATCATGGTCATGAATCTGAGTAGCTTGTCCTGCAGACCAGCAAATTAAAATCAATTCAAATTTTTCATTATCTACAATACAATTTCTGGTGTAACATGTATCCGACCAAAAAGCATACCTTTCAAAAGCATTTGCTTTGATTTTCAGTGCGTGTATTATGTGATTGTAAGACTTCCTCTCTCCTTCTGAAAGTGCCGTTATTAGATCGTTTAACGTATGAAGTGTCGCAGTAGTATTTTCGTTAGAATTCAAAATAATATATCGCTTTTTTCCGTTATTTTAATATTCAAATCTAAGGTCAATCCCTAAATCCAAGTAAATAAATTGAACTGATTTATAAAATCATTTCAACATTCTAATACCTCAAATATAGTGAATTTTATGCTTTTAGTTCAATTTCACATAGTTTTTCAAATAATTTTAACTGAAAAATTTACAATTTTCTGTTTTTTTGATTACTTTTCAAGAACCAAAAAATGCATGTATTATTTAAAAATTTAGACTCACAAATCCTCTAAAAATAAACCTCAAACAGACATCCGAATGCAAGATGAAAATTTTATAATAAAAATAGCGGTACTCGCAGTGTATGTAGGAATTTTATTTCTCATTGGAATTTTGGCTTCCCGACGCATAAAAAGTATGAGTGATTATTATGTTGGTGGAAAAAAGATGGGTTTTTGGGCGGTGGCTTTTTCTGCAAGAGCAACCGGAGAGTCCGGGTGGCTGCTTATTGGACTTACAGGAATGGGAGCGATAGCCGGTTATTCTGGATATTGGGTAGTGGCCGGAGAATTACTTGGTGTCTTTGTTTCTTGGCAATTTATGGCAAAGCGTTTCAAAAAAAGATCTGATGCCTTTGGTGCAATAACGATTCCTGATTATCTCCAAAGCCATTTTAAAACTGCTACCCATACACTTCGAATTATAGCAGCAAGCGTTTTGGTTGTTTTTATTATTATTTACGTGGCTTCTCAAATAGACGTTACAGGAGTTGCATTTAAATCGATGTTAGGAATAGATTATAAAATAGGAGCGCTCATCGGATTTTTAATTGTGCTAGCCTATATTTTTGTTGGTGGTTTTGTTGCCGCAGTTTGGTCTGATTTATTCCAAGGATTCCTTATGTTTTTAGGTTTGGTATTGCTGCCAATAGTGGTTTGGTTTTCTATGGATCAGGGTGCAGGAATTACGGAAGGCTTAAATGCAATAGACCCAACATTAACACAAGTAATGGGTAGAAGCACAGATGGCTGGATGAACCTTTTTACCATTTTAGGATTCTCTATGATTGGTCTTGGTTTTCTTGGTTCACCGCAAGTATATGTCCGCTTTATGTCCATAAAAAACGAAAAAGAAATAGATAAAGGAAAATGGGTAGCTGCTGCATTTACATTACTTACAGATGCCGCAGCTGTAACTATAGGAATTTTTGCTCGTATCTATTTCACAAAAGAAGGACAAGACCCTGAAGCTATTTTAGGAAATAGTGGTGAAAATGTTTTAAGTATGATTACAGAAGAATTCTTACCTACAATCTTGGTTGCCATCTTTGTTGCCATTGTGTTATCCGCCATCATGTCTACAATAGATTCTCTTTTAATATTGGCTTCTAGTGCGATTACACGAGATTTTTATCAGAAAATATTTAGGCCCAATATAAAAGATGAAAGCCTTACAAAAATCTCTCGTATTTCAACTGTTATTATGGCTTTTACGGCGTTAATAATTGCCATGATTATGAATTACGTTTCTCCTGATAGACAAATGTTTTGGGTAATTTTATTTGGTTGGTCTGGCATTGCGGCAACTTTTTGTCCTGTAATTATTCTTACTCTTTTTTGGAAAGGGTATTCAGAACAGGGAGCCATTGCCTCTATGATCTCTGGTTTTATAGCAATTATACTATTCAATTTTGTGTTTCAAGAAATACCTGTTATTGGTGCGTATTTTGTAGCACTTAATGTTCTTGCGCCTTCATTTGCAGTTGCAATGCTTGTTGGATTTATTGTTTCAAAAAAATATCCTCCAAGAGCAGCAGCTATTCAAATGATTGAAGAAATTGACGCCACTCCAGATGCAGAATAATTTGTATTGAACACAAACTTTCTTTTAACCTAGCAAGACGTATTATACCAGCACTAAAATTATTAATCTCGATTGTATCGGCTAACTTCTAAAGTTATACGGATACTGGTAAATTCTTTGTACTTCCCCAAGCGCTCCATGATCCATCATAAACGGCAACATTTTCTACTTTTACAATTGCCGCACCCAAAGCTAAAATAGCTGCTGTAATTCCAGAGCCACAAGTGAAAATTATTTCTTTATTATTTTTATAATCACTAAAAACCTTCAATAATTCTTCCTTCGATTTCATTTTTCCGTTTTGCTGAATTTCTCCGTAAGGCAAACTCACTGAACTTGGAATATGTCCGCTTTTTAAATCCTCTCGAGGCTCTGGTGCTGTCCCATAAAAGCGTCCACGAGAGCGCGCATCTACAATTAAAACAGATTTGTTATCTATTGCATAGAGAACATCTTTGGTATATTTTAATTTTTCTGGTTGATAGTCTGCTCTAAAATTTCCTTTTTTTTGTTGCTGAAGCACTGGTTGTTCAATAGGAAAATTATTGGCTTTCCATTCGGGTAATCCGCCATCTAAAACAGCCACATTGTTAAATCCCATTAACCGAAACATCCACCAAACTCTTGGTGAAGAGTAGATGCCTACATCGTCATAACAAACCAGTATTGAATCTTTATGTATCCCTAATTCTTGTACTTTCTCTTCAAATTCTTCTGGAGATAAGACAGTATTAGGCAATGCCGCTTTTTGATCAGAAAAATTATTTTTTATATCAAAGAAAATGGCACCTTTAATTTGAGTCTTCTGCTCAGCAACAATAGTATTTACTGTTACTTTTGGAATGGTACAATCTAAAATGATGAGATTTTCATCCTCTAAATTATTATGCAACCAAGCCACAGAGACTAAAGGTGTATTCATTTTTAAAGACCTCTTTTAAATTAGTATTTTATTATTTCACTTTATCGTAATTATCATCCCAGTTTTTCTCTTCTGGTATGTCTCTTAATTTCCCTAAAGATTTTGCAACAATCATAGAAACAGTTGCATCTCCCGTAACATTTACAGTAGTACGCATCATATCTAAAGGTCTGTCTACAGCAAAAATTAACGCCAAACCAATTGGTAATAATTCTTCAGGAAAACCTATAGATTCTAATACAATTACCAACATCACCATTCCTGCACTTGGCACTGCTGCAGAGCCAATAGAAGCTAATAATGCTGTTAAAACAATGACTAATTGATTTGAAAAAGTTAAGCCTTCTGGCCAAATTACTTGCATTATAAATACTGCAGCAATAGCTTGATAAAGACTTGTGCCATCCATATTTATAGTAGCTCCTACTGGCAAAACAAATCCTGAAACTTCTTTGTCAACTCCAAGGTGTTCTTCCACTCTTTCCATAGTTACAGGCAATGTTGCCGCACTAGAACTTGTTGAAAATGCTAATAATTGTGCAGGACTAATTTGTTTTAAAAACCACAAAGGAGACCTTTTAGTGTAAACACTTACAAGAATTAAATAAAAACCAATCATTAATAACAATCCACCGACTACACAGACTGCATACGCCAATAATTTTAGGAGAATCTCTGTATCATCAAAAGCAATAATTACGTTTGCTAACAATGCAAAAACTGCATATGGCGCAAAAAGCATAATTAAATCGACCATTTTCATGACCATTTCATTTAAAGAATCAAAAAAGTCCACCAATGGTTTTGCTTTTTTCTCTGGAATTAATAACAAAGAAATTCCTACAAACATGGCAAAAAAGATAATCTGCAACATACTTGCATCTACAAAAGACTGAAAAATATTGCTCGGAAAAATATCTACTAACGCTTGCAAAGGTCCAGCATCTTTTTGAGCCGATGCTTTCACTAATTTATCGGTTACCCCCAAATCTGTTTCGTACTTCGCTTTAATTTTTTCAATAGTATCCGCAGACATTCCTGCACCCGGTTTTACAACATTTACAATAACTAAACCAATAATAATTGCAACTATAGTGGTACCTACATAAATAGAAATGGTTCTTAAACCCATTTTTTTAATTTTAGAAATATCTTTTAAATCTGATATTCCTTTAATCAAAGAAGCCAATATTAATGGAACTGCAATTAACTTTAAAAGATTGATAAATATGGTTCCAAAGGGCTTAACCCAATCGGTTACAAAGCCTTTTCCTCCGTCAATCGTATTCATTATAAAACCAAAAACGATACCTAGTACCATTCCTATTAAAATTTTCCAGTGCAATGCTAAATTCTTCATTCAGTTGTTTGAGTTGTTAAGATTTTGAAAGATAAAAAATAATTAAAAATATAGGTCTCTTTATTTGTATAATGTGACATATATTTATAAAAAAACCTCTTAATTATCATAAACGTAAAAATAGTGTGTGTTTTAGTCGTATTAAGTGGTCATTTAGGAAGTCTAATTATTTTAGATACAAATACTTTGAACAAATGCCGCTAACAAAACGTTTGTCTTATAGCTATTACTTTATTCAAAAAAATACAAGTTTTAAAGAAAATCTATCTAAAATAGAACTATTAAAAACTTTAAATATTTTATAAAAAAAAACTCAAACATCTTGTTTGAGCTTTTATATTAAACTTTATTCTTGTAACAAGATGCATACATATCTTCATAAATAGGAAGTATACTTTCTAGAGAAAATTGCCTAGAATGTTTTTTGGAATTCTGTTTAAATCTTTCTAAAACTGCATCCTCTTTTACTATTGAAATAGCATTTTTTGCCATATCTTCTACATCTCCTAAGTTACTTAAATACCCTGTTTCTCCATGAATATTAACCTCTGGTAAACCACCTGTATTTGTAGAAATTACTGCACTTCCTGCAGCCATTGCTTCTAAAGCTGCTAAACCAAAACTTTCTGTTTGAGAAGGCAATAGAAAAACATCTGTATAGCATAATATTTTAGCTACTTCTGTACTGTTTCCTAAAAAGAAAACATCGTCAGAGATTTTTAATTCTTTTACTAACTTTTCTGCTTTCACTCTCTCGGGACCTTCACCTATCATTAATAATTTAGACGGAATTTCTTTTCTTACTTCGTAAAAGACTTTTACTACATCTTCCACTCTTTTTACAGGTCTAAAATTACTTACGTGCGTAAAAATTCTTTCATGTGGTTTTGCCAATGCGAACCGCTTACACTCTTCCTTATCTGCAACTTCGTACTTTTCTACGTCTATGAAATTATAGATGACTTTAATATCTTTTGTAATATTGAATAATTTATTCGTGGTCTCTTTTAGATTATTAGACACAGCTGTTACTACATCAGAATTGTTAATGCTAAACTCTACCGCTGTTTTATAGGTAGGATGACTTCCTACCAATGTAATATCTGTACCATGTAAAGTGGTTACAACTTTTACATCTAAGCCTTTCTCTTTCAACATTTGCTTTGCCATATATGCCGCATACGCATGCGGAATTGCATAATGCACATGTAAAACATCTAAGTCATGTTTTCTAACCACTTCTACCATTTTACTAGACAAGGCTAATTCATAAGGCTGGTATTCAAAAAGTGGATATTCTTCGATGACTACTTGATGAAAATGTAAATTATGAGACAAAAAATCTAAACGAACGGGCTGATTATAAGTAATAAAATGAATTTCGTGTCCTTTATCTGCCAGAGCCATTCCTAACTCTGTAGCTACTACTCCACTCCCGCCAAATGTTGGATAACAAACAATACCTATTTTCATGTAATTGTTTAAAGGTTAAATGATTTAAAAATTAAATTTCTTCTAATTTATTAGTTGTAAATATAAAAGTATTCTTACAGTTTAACTCTAAATAAAAGCATAAAAAAAGAGTTTTTCACATCCTGTGAAAAACTCTTTTAAATATTTAAATTTTTGAATCTAATTTTTTAGTAGTCACCTAAAGTTGCAGGATTCTGAGCTAAAGCACTTTCTAACTGAGCATCGCTTGGTGCTTTACCGTGCCATGCATGCGTGTGCATCATAAAATCTACTCCATTGCCCATTTCTGTATGTAATAAAATACAAACTGGTTTTCCATTTCCTGTTAATGATTTTGCTTTTGCTAAACCTGCTAATATAACATCAATATCATTGCCTTTTTCAACATCTAAAACCTCCCAACCAAAAGCTTCAAACTTTGCTCTAATACTTCCCATTGGCAAAACATCATCTGTAGCTCCGTCAATTTGCTTTCCATTTAAATCGATCGTAGCAATAATATTATCCACTTTTTTTGCAGATGCATACATAATTGCCTCCCAGTTCTGCCCTTCCTGCAATTCACCATCACCATGTAAAGTGTAGACTATTTTAGCATCTCCATTTAACTTTTTAGCTTGTGCAACTCCTAAACCAACAGACAATCCCTGGCCTAAAGAACCAGAAGCGATTCTTATTCCAGGCAAACCTTCATGTGTTGTTGGATGTCCTTGTAATCTTGAATTTAACAATCTAAAAGTTGCTAGTTCAGACACCTTAAAAAAGCCACTATGTGCCAAAACGCTGTAAAAAACAGGAGAAATATGTCCGTTTGATAAAAAGAATACATCTTCATTTTTTCCATCCATAGAAAAATTTGAACCATACTCCATTACTTCTTGATATAAACAAGTAATAAACTCTGCACATCCTAAAGAACCTCCTGGGTGTCCGGAGTTTACAGCATGTACCATTCTTAAGATATCTCTACGTACTTGTTGCGTAAAATCTTGTAACTGTTGTGTTGTTGGCATTTGGTTGTTTTTATTTGATGACAAAAGTAATTTTTTTAGAGGCAACTAACAAGATTATTTATACCCAAAAAATGGGGTTATTAACAATTCATGATAGATTTCTCCTCAAAAGCTTCACGATTCACTTTCAGTAAAATATATTTTTAACTTCAGCTGCTTTTCAAAATATCTGTAGATTACGTTTTTTGCTTCTTTTTCTTCGCTGCAGGAAATAAAACATTGTTTAAAATTAAACGATATCCTGGAGATGTTGGATGCAAATCTAATTCTGTTTTAGGATCCCCAATTCTGTGTGTATAATCTTCAGGATCATGGCCACCGTAAAAAGTAAACATTCCTTTTCCTTTGGTACCATGAATGTAACGTGCTTCTCTATTGACCTTATTTTCACCTAAAACCAGCACATTACTCTTTATTGTACTTCTATCAAAAGAAGTGGTTTGTCCCATAAACCCCTTTACCAAAGTAGTATGATTTTGAGTTAGCATTGTTGGCACCGGATCCCATTTTGCAGAGAATGCTACCAAAGAAAAATAATCTGATGTTTTCGGGATTGTACGCCTTCGAGTCATATCAATTGTAGAGAATTCATAGATAGTTGGATTTCTAATTAATTGATAATTTTTAAAAGCAAATGTCTTATTATAATTTATTTTAGATTGATAGTTCTGCTCTGACGCATCGCCATCAAACATCGCTTCTGCAATATCTGTGTCTTCTGCAGACAGTGCAATATCAAAACTATCTGTTGCAGAACACATGGCAAACATAAATCCACCACCAATAACATAGTCTCTAATTTTTTTAGCAACTGCTATTTTTTCTTGTGAAACTTTAGCGTATCCTAATTCCGTTGCTAATTTTTCTGCTCTTTGTTTGCCTTCAATATACCAAGGTGCTGTTTTAAATGCACCATAAAACCTGCCATACTGGCCCGTGAAATCTTCGTGATGCAAGTGCAACCATTCATAAATAAGCAATTTATCTTCGAGAACTTCTTTGTCGTAAATAACATCAAAAGGAATTTCTGCATAGGTTAAAACCATGGTAACAGCGTCGTCCCATGGCATTTTATCTTTTGGAGAATACACTGCAATTTTTGGCGCTTTTTCTAAAGTTACCGCGTCTTGATTAGAAGAAGGTGCCGTAATTTTTTCTACTATTATTTGCGCTTTGATATCTGAAATTATTTGATATGAAACACCCCGAATTTTACATTCGTTTTCTATAATTTTATTGTTTTCTATTAGGAATGCGCCACCATCATAGTTTAATAACCATTTCGATTTTAATCCCACTTCTAAAGAGAAAAAAACAATTCCGTATGCTTTTAAATGATTTTTCTGATTGTCATTACTCATTGGGATGTATATAAAGGATGCCCAAATGGAGTTTGATAGCAACAAGAAAGTTAGTATTATTAAGCGTTTTTTCAAAATATAAGTGTCTATTTAGTTTCTTATTTATTATTGGTTTTCAACCAAGCTAAAGTAGGTGTAACTTTACTGATTAAATTGCTGTTTTTTAGAGCAATACCGGGAGATGCTTCAGGAATCTCTTGGAGTACAGTTTCAATTTTTCGCAACTTTAAAGCATGATATAACTGTTTTGCTTCACTTGGAGGTGTTCGTACATCATTCATTCCAACCATCACCATTGTTGGTGTTTCTATATTGCCAATTACAGCTATTGGAGAAAACTTCCAGTAGGTTTCAAAATTCTGCCAAGGTTGTCCTAGTAGCCGTGCATTCGCATATCCAAAATAAGTATCAGCAACTAGCGTTTTGCGTACCCAATTCATCACTGGTTTTACAAGAACAGCGGCTTTAAATCGGTTGTTTTTTCCAATCATCCAAGCGGCCATTATTCCTCCTGCTCTTCCACCGGTAACAAATAATTTTTCGTCATCCACCATTCCTTTTTTAACTAAATAATCTGCACCATCCATTACATCATTGTAATCTTGTCCTGGATAATTATGATACAATAAGTTGGCAAACTCCGCTACATAACTTATAATTCCTCTTGGGTTTGGATAAAAGACCACATAGCCATCTGCAGCATATAATTGAATTTCTGCTGTAAAACGATCTCCATAATTTAGAATTGGACCACCACGGTTTTCTACCAACAACGGATATTTTTTTGATGCATCATAAAAAGGTGGTTTTACAATCCAACCTTGAATACTACTCCCATCGTAAGAAGATTTGTACCAAACCTCTGCTGTTTTTCCTAACGCTCGATCACTTAAAACATCTTGATTTAAATTTGTAATACGTGTAGCTGCTTTTTTATTCTGAATAACTGCTAATTCTGCTGGATATTCTGGTTGGGATTGTGTGTACACCAAAATTCCATTATTAGCAACAGCATAGGATCCTGAAGTATCGGGAGAAATTTGAGAATCTGAAGCCCATTCTAAGGAAAATACGTCTAAAGACTGAAAAGCTGTTTTTTGTTCTTGTGCAGCTGCATTTTCAAAACTTATGAGAAAAAGTATAAAAATAAAAAGATGCTTCATAAAGCTAGTGCTATGTTAAAAATCTGTTCTTATCTTAGATTATAGTAGAGAAAAAATTAGTTTTTTTTTATTTAAAACTAAAATACACAATTGCGATGAGGCAACTGTGTATTTTTTAAATTTTATGATTTTTAAACTATTTTAAAAAGGAACATCATCCCCTCCAAAAGCGTCTTTAGGTTCTATTCTTTGGTCAGGAAAAACATCATCTGGGAAATCTGTGTTCATAGCAGATTGAAATTCTGAGCTAAAACCTTCATCTAAATCTGAGAATTTTGCTAAATGTCCTGTAAATTTCAAACGAATATTATCCAATCCACCATTTCTGTGTTTTGCAACTATAAACTCTCCTTGCCCTTCACAAGGGGTATGTTCATCATCATCCCATTCTGTCATTCCATAATATTCTGGACGGAAAATAAACGATACAATATCTGCATCTTGCTCAATGGCACCAGATTCACGTAAATCGGATAGTAAAGGCCTTTTACTTCCTCCACGAGTTTCTACCGCACGGGATAGTTGGGAAAGTGCAATTACGGGAACTTCTAATTCTTTTGCCAATGCTTTTAGATTTCTAGAGATCATAGAGATTTCTTGTTCACGATTTCCTCCAGATTTCCCACCTGCAGTCATTAATTGTAAATAATCAATTACAATAATTTTTACACCGTGTTGCGAAACCAATCTTCGTGCTTTTGCACGTAAGTCAAAGACAGAAAGAGACGGCGTATCGTCAATAAAAATCGGAGCATCAGATAACTTCTTAACTTTTACATTTAATTGTTCCCATTCGTGAGGTTCTAAATTTCCTTTTCTTAATTTTTCTGAAGTCAAGCCAGTTTCCGAAGAAATCATACGCGTAATTAATTGCACAGAAGACATCTCTAATGAAAATACGGCAACACCATGACCGAAATCAATTGCCATGTTTTTGGCCATGGAAATCACGAATGCTGTTTTTCCCATACCAGGACGGGCAGCTATAATTACTAAATCAGAAGGTTGCCAACCAGAAGTTAAGGCATCTAATTTAGTGAAACCGGTTTGTAAACCAGACATTCCTTCTGAATTTCCAATTTCTTGAATTTTTGCTAAAGCTTGTTTTACAAGAGAACCTGCATCTTCAGAACTCTTTTTTAGATTCCCTTGAGTAACCTCAAAAAGTTTTGCCTCAGCATCGTCTAATAATTCAAAAACATCGGTACCCTCATCATATGCATTTTCTATAATTTCACTTGAAATAGATATTAATTTACGCTGAATGTATTTTTGAAGTATAATTCTTGCATGGAACTCAATATGGGCGGAAGAAGCTACTTTTTGAGTCAAACGGATCAAGTATAAATCGCCACCAACAAACTCTAACTTTCCGTTCTTTTTTAAAATATTTGAAACGGTTAAAAGATCAATTGGTTCAGAGTTCTGAAACAATTCATAAATCGCAGCATAGACCTCGTGATGTTTTTGGTCATAAAAAGCGTCTGCACTTAAGACATCAATTACATCATCAATGCCTTTTTTATCAATCATCATTGCACCTAACACAGCCTCTTCTAATTCAACAGCTTGTGGAGGAATTTTTCCTTTTTCAAGGCTGATAATTCTGCTCTTGTCAATTTTTTTTTCTACGATTTCCTTCTTTTTCTCCATGATTACAAAGATACTTTTTTACTTTGTTAGTAATTTCTAAAATTGAACATAAATTTGTGAACAATAATTGTAAACTAAATTGTTATTATCTTGTTAATAACCAGACAACTTCTATATTATTATAGTATTTTTAACCAAATGAAAATAAATAAAAAACAGGTATTTATAGCTATTCTTCTACCAGTACAAGTCCTGTTAGTTCAATTAGCTGCGCAACACCCTGCCTTTATAGAACAATATTATTCCCAAGGAATCTACCCTATTATTTCTTCCGTTTTGAGAATTGTTTTTGGTTGGATTCCCTTTTCTTTTGGGGACCTTTTACTTGGTCTTTTACTCTTTATTTTTCTCCGTTTTATATGCAGATTGATCCAAACTCGTTTTCGAAAATTGATTCCTAAACTAGTTCATTTCACGGCCATTTTATCCGTTATTTATTTTTGTTTTTATCTTTTTTGGGGATTGAATTACTACAGAGAACCGATCGCTAAAAATTTAAAATATGATCAAAAAAAATATACAACAAAGCAACTTCAAAAGGTAACCGCACAGATTATCGAAAAATTAAATTATTATCAATTTAAAATCACAAAAAATGATACGGTAAAGGTACACAACAAATATAATCAAAAAGAAATGTATCAGATGGCAATTGCTGGTTATGAGCACTTAAAAAATGATTTTCCGCAATTATCCTATGAATATCCGTCTGTAAAAAGTTCTTTAATGAGTTTATTTCAAACCTATAACGGCACTGCCGGTTACTTCAATCCTTTAACAGGTGAAGCGCAAGTAAATGATCGTGTTCCAAAAACCAGTTACCCAACAACAGTCTGTCATGAAATTGCGCATCAAATTGGATTTGCAGCAGAAAATGAGGCTAATTTTGTAGGTTTTTTAGCGGCTAATTATAATGACGATGTCTATTTTAAATATGCAAGTTATAGAATGGCTTTTGGCTATTGTATTTCGGAAATCAGGAAGCGAGACAATAAGCTATCCAAAGAACTTTGGCGCACCGTACACAAAGGTGTTTCAAAAGATTTTAAGGCAAGTTATCAATTTTGGCAAGCTTATAAAAACCCGTTTGAACCCATTCTAAAAAAAGGATATAACGCTTATTTAGAAGCTAATAAACAAGAAAAGGGAATTGAATCTTACAATTATGTGGTGGATTTATTAATCACTTATTTTGAAGCGTCTATAAAGCCATAGTTTTCTTAAATTTTTGTTAAATTAAGCTCTTTTAACACTATTCAAAAAGCATATCAATATTTTTATTCAAAATTCAAACAATCAAATTACATGAAAAAACTACTTGTACTACTTTTTTTCTTGTCGCTTAACATTTCTTATGCGCAAGATTATTTTCCAACAGATGCTGGGGTAAAAACCACAAACAACACGCTCGTTGCATTTACAAATGCTACGATTTACACAACACCAGAAAAGGTCCTTAAAAATGCCACTTTACTTATTGAAAATGGTAAGGTAAAGAATACTGGTAAACATATTAAAATTCCTAAAGGCGCAAAAGTTGTAGATCTTTCAGGGAAAAGAATCTACGCCTCTTTTATCGATTTATATTCAGATTTTGGAATTAAAAAGCCAGAAAATACTTATAAACGTTCTAGAACAACGCAATATACTGCTTCTCGAGAAGGGTATTATTGGAATGACCATATTAGACCAGATATAAATCCTGTTAAAGATTTCTCATTCGATGCTAAAAAGGCAAAAGAACTTTTAAATGCTGGATTTGGAGTCGTAAATACGCACCTACAAGATGGAATTATTCGTGGTAACGGATTGTTAATTGCGCTGAATCCTAATGCTTCCAATGCCTACCGAGTATTAGATACAAAATCTGCACAATACTTATCGTTTTCTAAAAGTGCATTATCGAAACAAGCCTACCCTAGTTCTAGAATGGGTGCAATGGCTTTGTTAAGACAAACATATAATGATGCTTCCTGGTATGCTCAGGGAAACATGAAAAATAAAGATTTGGCTTTAAAAGCTTTAAATAGCAATAAGAACTTAGTTCAAATTTTTGAAACAGGGAGTTTATTAGATGCTTTGAGAGCAGATAAAATTGGTGACGAATTTGATATTCAATACACCATTGTTGGTTCTGGAGACGAGTTTGAAAGAATTCATGAAATTAAAGAAACAAATGCAAATTTTATTATTCCTATTAACTTTAGCGATGCCTTTGACGTTTCTAACCCGTTATTAGCCGAGCAAATCTCTTTAAGAGATATGCGTAAATGGAATCAAGAGCCATCTAATTTAAAAGTATTAGCGGATAACGATGTTAATTTTGCATTGACTACACGTTCTTTAAAATCTGTAAAAAAATTTCATAAAAACTTACAGAAAGCCATAAAATATGGTTTTGACAAAGAAAAAGCCTTGGCTTCTTTAACAACGATTCCTGCTACTATTATTGGAAACAAAGCTATTGGAAACTTGAATGTAGGAAGTTACGCAAACTTTATTATAACTTCTGGAGCTATTTTTGATGCCAAAACTACTATCTATGAAAATTGGGTTCAAGGTGAAAAAAATGTAGTAAATGACATGACTGTTAAGGATATTACTGGAGATTATATGTTCGTTGTAAATGACAAAAATTACGATTTAACAATATCTGGTACAGCAGCAAAACAAGCTGCAACTATTAAAATAGGAGATGAAAAAGTGAAATCTAAATTTTCTTATCAAGAAGATTGGATTTCAATTACCCTAAATGAAGACGGTATATACACAAGAATGCTAGGCAAAGTTATAAACGCTTCTAATGTGCTGCAAGGAACTGCATTTGATACGCAAGGAAATGAAACTTCTTGGTCTGCCAGCTTGCAAGTAAAAAAAGACAGTAAAGAAAAAGACAAGAAGAAGAAAACAGAAAAAGAAGCAGCCATTGTTGTGCTTCCAGTAAGTTATCCCAACCTTGGTTTTGGGAATTATAAAATACCAGAAACTGAAACTATTTTAATCAAAAACGTTACTGTTTGGACCAGCGAAGCTATTGGTATTTTAAAAAACACAGATGTATTGCTTAGGGATGGTAAAATTGCTAAAATTGGTACCAATTTAAACGCTAGACGAGCGAAAAAAATTGACGCAACAGGGAAGCACTTAACCGCTGGTATTGTAGATGAACACTCACATATCGCTGCTTCTTCAATTAATGAAGGTGCGCAAAATTCATCTGCTGAGGTTACCATAGAAGACGTAATAGATCCAAATGATATTAATATTTATAGAAACCTTTCCGGTGGAACTACTTCTGCTCAAATTTTACATGGTTCTGCGAATCCAATTGGAGGCCGGTCTGCAATCATAAAACTAAAATGGGGAGAAAGTGCTGATAATATGATATATGACAATTCTCCGAAATTTATAAAATTTGCTTTGGGAGAAAACGTAAAACAATCTAGAAGTCCAAACGGGACCCGTTTTCCACAGACAAGAATGGGTGTTGAACAATTATTTACAGATTACTTTACAAGAGCGCAAGAATATGAGGTTTTAAAGAAAAGTGGAAATCCGTATCGAAGAGACGATGAAATGGAAACATTGGTGGAGATTTTAAACGGAGAACGTTTTATTTCTTGTCATTCCTATGTGCAATCAGAAATAAATATGTTGTTAAAAGTTGCAGAGAAATTTAATTTTAGGATCAACACATTTACACATATTTTAGAAGGCTATAAGGTTGCTGATAAAATGGCAAAACATGGAGTTGGTGGTTCTACTTTTTCAGATTGGTGGGCGTATAAATACGAGGTAAATGACGCTATTCCTTACAATGCAGCAATTATGCACAATGCTGGGGTAACGGTAGCTATAAATTCTGATGATAGAGAGATGTCTAGACGCTTGAATCAAGAAGCAGCAAAAACTATTAAATATGGCGGAATGTCTGAATTGGAAGCTTGGAAAACAGTTACTATAAATCCTGCAAAATTATTACACATCGATGATAAAGTTGGAAGTATTAAGGAAGGGAAAGATGCCGATGTTGTTTTATGGAGTCATCATCCAATGTCTATTTATGCCAAAGTAGAAAAAACAATTGTAGATGGAAAAGTTTATTTTGACAGAAACGAAGATCTGAAAAAGCGGAAAGCAATCAAACAAGAAAAAAGTAAGTTGATTACTATGATGTTAAAAGAAAAAATGAAAGGTGGCAAAACAAAAGTACCTACTAAAAGAGGTGATATTAATTTTCATTGTGACACTTTAGAAGCACTTAAAAATTAAAAAAATGATAAAAAAAATAATATATAGTTTGCTATTTTTCTTCTTAGTAGGAAATAGTATCGCGCAACAAACGCCCGCAGATAAACAAGCCTCTGCTATTTCCATTGAAGGTGCGACCGCACATTTAGGAAATGGAAAAATCATTAAAAACGCACTACTCATGTTTCGTGAGGGTAAAATTACTTTTGTTGGAAGCGCAACGGCAAAAATTGCAAGATTAGGAGCAGTTATAAATGCAAAAGGAAAACACGTGTATCCTGGTTTTATTGCTCCAAACACTACATTAGGTTTGGTAGAAATTGATGCTGTAAAAGCAAGTAATGATCAAGATGAAATTGGTCTTATGAATCCGCATATTAGAAGTTTAATCGCCTATAATGCAGAGAGTAAAGTAGTTGAATCCATGAGACCAAATGGTGTTTTAATGGCACAAGTAACTCCAAGAGGAGGAACACTTTCTGGAACCTCTTCTATTGTGCAATTAGATGCTTGGAACTGGGAAGATGCCGCAATTAAAACAGATGTTGGTATTCACATGAATTGGCCCTCTAGTTTTACTGCTGGAAAGTGGTGGTTAGGAGAAGACCCTGCATTAAAACCAGACACTAAATATGCTGAAAATATTGGTAAAATAAAAACTTATTTTATGAATGCTACAAATTACTTAGCAAGTAGTAAAGCAAAGACACATTTACCCTATGAAGCAACAGCGGGTTTGTTTGATGGTTCTAAAAAGCTTTTTATTCATGTAAACGGTCAAAAAGAAATTACAGATGCAATTACAATTTCTAAAGGATTAGGCATTACTAATTTAACAATTGTAAATGGAGAACAAGCGGATAAAGTAGCAGATTTATTAGTGAAAAATAATGTTTCGGTAATTTTACAAAGACCACACAGAAATCCTAATAGTGAAGATACTTCTTATGACGCTACCTATACAATCGCCAAAACATTAATAGATAAAGGCGTTTTAGTTAGTATTGGAATGGAAGGACAAATGGAGCGTATGAATACTAGAAATCTACCTTTTTATGCCGGTACTTTTGCTGCTTTTGGTTTAGATAAAGAAATTGCTTTACAATTAATTACTTTAAATGCTGCTAAAATTTTAGGGATCGATTCTTTTGCTGGTTCTTTAGAGGTTGGCAAAGATGCTACCCTATTTATTTCTGAAGGAGATGCTTTAGAAATGCGTGGTAATATTTTAACAAATGCTTTTATTCAAGGCAGAGCAATTAGCTTAGAAACCCATCAAACAGAGCTTTGGAGACGGTATGCTAAAAAATACAAAACAAAATAATATAACTTTGTACTATAAAAAGGGCTCGCTATTAGCGAGCCCTTTTTCGTTTCATAAGAAACCATAACCTAAAACGGCTTTTTCATAGCAACAGACTTTCAATGCATAAAAAGTCGCTCTTTTATGAACAGCTTTCATATTGTTTAAATTGATTGTTTTTACAGTACCCACAAATAAGTATATTTGCAATGATGAAAGAAATTACTAGTATTCAAAATTCTTATATTAAAGACCTATTAAAGTTACAAGAGAAAGCTCGCGAACGCAAAAAAAAAGGTCTTTTTATTATTGAAGGTAAAAAAGAAATCTCCTTGGCTATTGCTGCAAATTATCAATTTGATACCATTTTATATTTTAATGAATTAATTTCAGAACAAGAGGTTTTGCACCTTTTTAATGAAAATATAAATAGAATTCAAATTTCGAAAGAAGTATATCAAAAATTAGCGTACCGAGGTTCTACAGAGGGTCTCATTGCCGTTACAAAATCAAAAGACTTCTCTTTAAAAAATATTACATTTAAAAGTAAGAATCCCCTAATATTAGTTGCTGAAGGTGTTGAAAAACCAGGAAATATTGGTGCTCTTTTAAGAACCGCAGATGCGGCAAATGCAGCGGCTGTTTTTATTGCAAACCCTAAAAGCGATTTGTACAATTCTAATATTATTCGTGCTAGTATTGGTTGTGTTTTTACCAATCAAATCGCGGTAGGTACTTCTGAAGAAATTATTGATTTTCTATTCGAAAATAATATTAAAATGTATGCGACTACCTTGCAAAACTCAAATGAATATCACAAAGAAAATTATACAGATGCATCCGCAATTGTTGTTGGAACAGAAGCAAGTGGTTTAACACAAGCTTTTAGAGAAAAAACAACCCAAAACATTCACATACCAATGCAAGGGAAAATAGACTCTATGAATGTATCGGTGGCCGCAGCTATTGTTTTATTTGAAGCTAAAAGACAAAGAGCATTTAAAAATTAACCAATTAAAATATTAGGGATAGCTATTGCTGGCTATACAAGCTCTAAAAAAGGAATGCTTCTTTTTCTGGTTTTGGTTCGCAGAAGAAAAGCACTCTTTTTGATACGCTTATAAACGCTTTAGAGACTGATGAAATTGTTGCCGTTTTAGAAAATAAAGTAGGTCATTACAAAAGAAAACCTATCTATTTAAATTTAGCCTCT
>Ga0307488_10000690_pt1 | contig 28139 bp, 23 predicted proteins | sample SB02metaG_FD_202248 | JGI IMG/M metagenome (GOLD analysis project Ga0307488, IMG submission 202248) | Sea-ice brine microbial communities from Beaufort Sea near Barrow, Alaska, United States - SB 0.2 | ecosystem: Environmental > Aquatic > Marine > Coastal | place: USA: Alaska | collected...
TGTAGAAATAAGTCCCTGTTGGAACAAGTTTGTTAGTGTTTAGAAGTGTGCCATTCCATAATGGAAGATTATTATTTCCCTCATGTACGAGATTTCCATATCGATTGTAAATAAGGATACTATATTCAGTAAAAATATCAGTCAATCCCATAATTTTAAACTCTTCATTAAGGCCATCACCGTTTGGCGAGAATGCCTCAGGAATTATCGGTGGGCAATTTATTACAATTAATTCAAATGTATTGATTACATAACATCCAGTTAGCGTATTTTCTGTTTTAATATAGAGAGTCTGAGGATTGTAAATATTGTTGTATGTTAGTGCTGTATTGATGGAATTGGTATTATTAAGGAGGTCATTTTCTGTTGGGAAAAACGTAAGTTGAACCTCCGAATTATAATTTTCCCTTATGAATTCATAGGTTTCACTTAAATCAAAAACACCCGTTTCTAGGCCAAGATTACAAGTTTCAAAGTTTGTAATTTCTATCGTTTCCGGAGGTAGTGGAAATGAGATTAGAACTTCGTCAGAATTATTGCTCTCACTTATTTCTAATACTATTTCTTCTTCATCTACGATTGCTTTCAATATAAAATCTGGCAGTTCACTTTCTGGAATGAGTATCGTAAGCTCATAAGCTTCAGAAGCGTCAATCGGTAAGTCATTTGTAGTAAAAAAGGATTCTAAAAGAATATCATTCACATATATAGAAATTTCTGTATTGGTAGGTAAAACATCCGTACTATTGGTATTGGAAACAGTTAGGTTTACTTTGATTCCAATATTATCACAAGAAGTGATTTCATAATTATCAATAGTTATAATAGCATCAGGAAGTTGGCTATTGAGTTTGGTAATAATCGTATTTATCATTACAAAATCTTGTCCTGAAGTCAATTGTACACTTGCCGAAGTATCTCCAATATCAATATTATCCTGAATCGTATAAAAATCCATATCCATATTGTAGAGATTGCTCTGATTGGTAAAACTATTCGTACCGTTAAAAGCATTATTCCCTGGATTTAACGGAGGATTGGATATGAGGTTTCCATTGATTAATAGCGATTCGTTAACGCTAAGTGCAACATCGCCTTCCCAAGCCAGAAAACCAATTTTAGCATCTTGATTGTCAATCACGTTAAGATTGTTTAGTTGGATGGTTAATTCGTCAGGAACATGTTGTAAACCATCGTAAATATTTATTTGATTGAGTGGTAAAGAATCGTTTTGATATATAAGAAGAATGGCCCAGCCAGCAAAATTAGTTGCATTCGGACAATAGATGTCAATAATACCACTCACATCCAATTCTGACAATGTATAGGTGCCATTTCCGGTGTTTTTAATTTGTTCGGTAATATCTGCAAACGCACTAAAAAAAGGTAGGCCTAAGGCTGTCCATAGGTCAGAAAATGTACGGGAGGGAACGATTGAAATGTCGTTTAATTTTATGTCAAAATCTCCTTCTCCAGGTCCTGCCCAATACAAATAGGCAACGTTTAAGATATCAGAATTATCAAGGTTTAAAACAGCAGAAGACTCCGTTGTAATTGAGCAACTTGATGTGGGTCCATTTTCTTCAAGATTCATGGTGTTCCCAATCATCGTAAAGTCAATTCTTCCACCAAGTTGTTGAAATAATTCTACATCTTGCGCATTCGTTATTGGAATAAAAAATAATACGAATGCTATGTAGAAATAAAAACGCATTTAGTTTTTTTCTGGAATGTTTTTCAAAGTCTCCAATAAATATTTCCAGTATTTCTGCGTCGAACTAATACTTGCTCTCTCGTCAGGAGAATGTGCTCCTTTAATCGTAGGACCAAATGATATCATATCCATTTCAGGATAATGAGTGCCTAAAAGACCACATTCTAATCCAGCATGACAAGCAAGAATATTTGGTTTTTCATTGAACATTCGTTCGTATAAATTACGCATTACTTCTAAGATTTTAGAATCAGGATTTGGCTTCCATCCAGGATAAGAACCTCCAAATTCTACGGAGAACCCACCCAATTCAAAGGTAGATTTTAATGTAAACGCCATGTCCCATTTTCCCGATTCAACAGAAGAACGTGTCAAGCAGCCTATTTTTATTGCACCATCTTTTACGATAATCCTCGCAATATTATTAGAAGTTTCTACTAAATTTTCAATATCGGGACTCATTCTGAAAACACCATTATGTGCTGAATATACGCTATTAACCAACGCCTTCTGTTCAGAAGAAGAGAGTACAGAGGAAGGTGACTTTACTTCAATAGCAATGATTTCTAAATCACTTTCTACGGTTTTATATTCTTTTTGAATTTCAGAAACTACTTTGTCAAATGCACTTTTAAAAGCAGTAGTATCATTTGTCGTAATAATAGCATTGCTTTCTCTAGGAATTGCATTTCTCAAACTTCCACCATCAATTTCAGCAATAGAAATTGTATCAGTCAGGGCATATAAAACACGATTCATCATTTTATTAGCATTCCCAAAACCTTTTATAATATCCATTCCTGAATGTCCTCCTTGCAATCCTTTTACGGTGATTTTATAAGCAGTAGCATTAGAAGAAATATTTTCTTGAGTGTACTTTTTTATAGCAGTTACGTCAACGCCTCCAGCACATCCTACACCTATTTCGTCATCATCTTCAGTATCTAGATTTAAAAGAATTTCACCATCAAGATAACCTGCTTGAAGTCCCATTGCTCCAGTCATTCCTGTTTCTTCGTCAATTGTAAACAACGCTTCAATTGCAGGATGTGGAATATCAGTTGATTCTAGAATACTCATAATTGAAGCAACACCAAGACCATTGTCAGCGCCAAGAGTTGTTCCGTCTGCACGAACCCAATCTCCATCAACATGCATTTTAATTCCTTCAGTAGCGAAATCAAAAACCGTATCATTATTTTTCTGATGTACCATATCAAGATGACTCTGCATCACAATCATCTTGCGATTTTCCATTCCACGAGTTGCAGGTTTTTTGATAATCACATTTTGGATAGGATCGATAATAGTTTCCAATCCTAATTTTTTCCCAAATTCTACTATAAAAGCGATCACACGTTCTTCTTTTTTAGACGCTCGTGGGACTGCATTTAAATCTGCAAAATTATTCCAAACTCTCTTCGGTTCAAGGTTTCTTATATCTGTATTCATTTCTTTTAATTAAATTGGTAAACAAAGGTAAAATAAATTGAGGTGTAAATAGTTATTTGATTTCAATTACTGATTCTTCCAATGGAATTCGAACTTTTTTTAACGAACTCATAAAATCATCATTGGCTCTGAATCCTACTGGTAGTAAAAGCACAGATTTTAAATTTTGTTTTTTTAGGTCTAATATTTCATCAAATTTTTGTGAAATAAAACCTTCCATAGGACAAGAATCTATCTTTTCAAATGCGCAAAGCGTCATCAGATTTCCTAAGGCGATATGGGCTTGATTGATAGAAGAATTTTCAATTTCCTCTTTTGGTCGCTTGTTAATCGTGTCTTTTAAAAAAGTTCTAAAACCTCCGACAACCTCTTCCGAAACATCTCTTACTTCTTTTTCAAGGTCAAATTTGTCATCAACATAATCACCATCAATAACTGTTTTAATACATAATACTAATAAATGCGAGCAGTCAACAATCTGAGGTTGATTGAATGAATGTTCGAGTAAATCGTTCTTCAAGAGATCATTACTGATAACTATCAATTTCAGAGGTTGTAGTCCATAGGAAGTCGCAGTTAAATTAAAGCCTTTCTTTAAAGTGTCTATTTGATAGGTTGATAATTTTTTATTCTTGTCAAATTTTTTAGTTGCATATCTCCATTCCAATTGCTCAATACTATTCATAATCTGATTATTTACTGCAAAGAACGGAAATAAATAGCACTGTATTAATATATTGGGATTGATATTTTTAATACTGTTATAAACGATGTATATTTAAGTTTTCATATGCTATGAAACCAGTATGTTAGAAACCGTATCACCTAAATAAATGACTACTTGCGAACAGTATGTGATCTACTTCATATAATAGGATAGACACATGAAAGAAGATTTACTACATTACTTGTGGAAATACAAACTTTTTTTCACTTCTCAATTACGAATAACGAACGGAGAATTTATCAGCGTAACTTCTGTAGGTGTTCACAACCAAAATTCTGGACCGGATTTTTTCAATGCTCAGTTGCGAATAGGAGATCAATTATGGGCTGGAAATGTTGAAATTCATTTAAACTCTTCAGATTGGTATGTTCATAATCACGAAAAAGATTCCAATTATGATAACGTGATATTGCATGTTGTATGGAATCATGATATTGAGATTCACAATAGTGAAAATAGTGTTATTCCAACACTTGAATTGAAGAAATTCGTTTCAAAAGAATTCTTAAGCAATTATCAAGAACTATTTTCTAAACCTCAGAAATGGATCAACTGTGAAAAAGATATTCATTCGGTGGATAATTTTACATTAAAAAATTGGTACGAGCGATTGTACTTTGAACGATTGGAAGAGAAGTCAATTTTAATTTTGCAACTTTTAGAAAAAACGAATTATGATTGGGAAACTGTTTTGTTTCAATTATTGGCTAGAAATTTTGGGTTGAAAGTAAATGCTGATACATTTTTTGAAATGGCTCAGTCTTTAGATTTTTCAATTGTCAGAAAAGAGACGAAGAGTCAAGTGAATTTAGAGAGTTTGTTTTTAGGAGAGTTGGGAATGCTCGAGAAGTCTATTAATAATCAGTATTATATTGGTTTGAAAAAAGAATATGAATATCAACAAAAGAAATACAAGATTGTAGAAAACTATCATTCTGTTCAATATTTCAGATTGAGGCCTATGAATTTCCCTACTATTAGGATTTCACAGTTGGCAAGTTTGTATCATTTACATCAGAATTTATTTTCAAAATCAATGGAAATTGAGATTACTTCAGGTTTTTATGAGATGTTTTCGGTTGCAACATCAGAATTTTGGGAAACACATTACACCTTTGAAAAAGAATCTCCGAAAAGAGTTAAGAAATTGACTAATTCTTTTATCGATTTAGTCTTGATAAATACAATTATCCCTTTAAAATTTGTCTATCATAAACATATTGGAAAATTAGATGAGTCTACAATCATTGAGTTGATTACTCAGTTGAAGCCTGAAAAGAATAGTATTATATCGAAGTTTGATTTGCTTAAAATCAAGTCTAAAAATGCGTTTGAAACACAAGCTTTGTTGGAACTTAAAAATAATTATTGCACACCGCAAAAATGTTTGCAATGTGCAATTGGTAATTATCTGTTGAAGAATTAATACTTTGCTGACTGACCTTCTTTAGGAGTCGATTTTTTTATAAAATCTCGAATATCTTGATTTGAAGATTTTAAATCTTCATTTCGTAAGTACATCATGTGTCCACTTCTGTACCCTTTAAATTCAAACCGATCTTTCATTTTTCCGCTAGGATCAATTTGCCACATAGAATATTTAGCAGCAAAATAAGTTGTAGCACCATCGTAGTAACCACTTTGAATCATCACGTTTAAGAATGGATTTTCAGCCATCGCTTGACGTAAATCTTCTCTAGTAGAGTTATTTCTTCTGTCCCAAGGATGTACATCTCCAAACATATTATATTTTAAATCTGTTTTAAAATTTAAGTGCTCTCTAAGGTAAAAGTTGATTGCAGGCGTGAAAGAATGCAGCCAAGAAGTTAATTCAGCATTATAATCTGGTCTTGAACCTGTTTCCTTTTTGTCAATACCAATGTAACGAGAATCCAATCGTCCAATGGTCTTTCCATTTTTATCTCTTAACAATTCTTTCCAGAAGAATCCAGTACTTACATCCAAGTTGTTTTGTAAGATTGACTCTTTAGACAATCCAGAATAGTAGGCCATTTTTTCAGCAATGTGCTGTTTTTCGCTTTCAGAGATAAACCCACCTTTAGCCAATGCAGGAATTAAAGAATTTAATGCAAACTCCTCTGCCTCAGGAAGAATTTCTAATAGGTCTTTATTTTGTAGTGCTTTTGGAAGCATTTTATGGTGCCATGCAGCTGCAGTAAAATAGGGTAAATTCGTTCCAGATTGAACTGGAACATCCGAATTAAATACTTTATAATCTGCAGGAGAAACCATTATTACTCCGTTGATATACATCCATTGTGATTCTTGTAATTCTAAAGCAAGTCCAGCAACACGAGTTCCACCATAACTCTCACCAATAATATATTTTGCTGAACGCCAACGATTATTTCTTGTTACAAATGTGTTCATCCATTCTGCCAAATATTTAATATCCGCACTGATACCAAAGAATTTTTTGCGGTCAGGATAATTTCCTTCCTTGTCTTTAATCATTCTTGAATATCCTGTATTTACAGGATTTACATATACGATGTCTGCAATATCTAAGATCGAATACGGATTGGTTTTTACACCATAAGGCTGTAAAGGATATCCTTCATCATCTACATTTAATATTTGAGGTCCCGTATAAGCAATATGCATCCAGACAGATGCTGAGCCAGGGCCTCCATTAAATGAAAATACCAAAGGTCTTTTACTATCATTTTTAATGTCTGTACGTTTATAATACGTGTAAAAAAGAGAGGCTATTGCTTTTTCATCTTCCCATAAAGGAAGTGTTCCTGTTTCTGCAGTATAGGGAAATGTAGCACCTTTGATAGTTGTCTGATGTTTCGTAATTACAACTGAATCTGTTGCGATGGTTCTATCTTGGGAAAAACTAAATGTTGTAAAAGACAGGAATAGTAATACTGTAAAAACTTGATTTTTCATTAGTTATTCATGGTTAGATTAATGAACCATAAATATACAGAAAATCAAGTGTGCAGTATTAAAAATTTTAATTTTAACTAAATTAATTTAGGAAATTTTGTAGGATCAGTTTCATTCATAATCGAATAAGCAGTTTCGAATATATCGTTGCTACTCGGTTTAGAATAATAATCACCATCAGTTCCATAAGCAGCTCTGTGAGCTTTAGCCGTAAGTGTGATTGGTTTACTGTCTAGATATTGATAACCATTTTGATTTTCAAGTATTTCCTGTAAAATATATGCAGATCCTCCTCCTGGAACATCTTCATCAACAATAAGCAGTCTATTTGTTTTTTGTAAACTCTTAACAATATCATGGTTTATGTCAAATGGTAATAAACTCTGCACATCAATAACTTCTACATTGATATCTACTTGCTGTAATTCTTTGGCAACATCTTCAACAATTTTTAGTGTTGATCCATAGGAAACAATGGTAAGATCTTCTCCTTCTTTAATAGTTTCTACAACTCCAATAGGTGTAGTGAATTCGCCAATATTAGTCGGTAATTTTTCTTTTAATCGATATCCATTTAGATTTTCAATTACTAATGCTGGTTCATTTGCTTGTAATAAAGTATTGTAAAATCCTGCTGCTTTAGTCATATTACGAGGGACCAAAATATGAACACCTCTTAATGCACCCAATAGCATTCCCATAGGAGAACCTGAATGCCATATTCCTTCAAGTCTATGGCCTCTAGTACGAATAATTACTGGAGCGATTTGTCTTCCGTAAGTTCTATAACGTAACGTCGCAATGTCATCACTCATTATCTGGAGAGCATACAATATGTAATCAAGATATTGAATCTCAGCAATAGGACGTAATCCTCTCATTGCCATCCCTATTCCTTGACCTATAATCGTTGCTTCACGGATTCCAGTATCAGAAATTCGTATATCACCATATTTATCTTGTAAGCCTTCTAACCCTTGATTTACATCACCAATAAAACCAGTATCTTCGCCGAAAATGAGTACTTCTGGTCTTTCACTAAATATTTTGTCAAAATTATCTCTCAAAATAATTCTTGCATCTACACTTTCAGGTTTATCTCCATATGTAGGAAGAATTTCTTTAATATTCAAGACACTGTTTTCAGATTCGTCGTATAACTTCGAACTGTATTTCTCTTGATTTTCCTCAGATGATTTTTTTAACCAACTGATAAATTGAGCTTTATTTACTGAATCATCTCCAATAAGATATGGTAATACTTTACGAACTAAGGTAAATATATCCTTACGTGTTGGTTCGTGTAATGATTTTAAATCGTTAATGGTTTTAACAATAAAATTCTTGTTAGAATTGGTTTTTGCAACATTTTCAAGTAATTGTAATGCTTGTTGCAACTGAGTATTAATTGGAGCTAAACTTGCATTCCAAGCATTTCTTTTAGCGACACTTACTTCTTTTTTAGCATTCTTTTCTATTTCTTTTAATGGGTCTTCACTATCAACGAATCGTAAGACTTCTCCAGATTGAGTTTCCAATTCAAAATCTAGAATCCATTCACGCATTTTTAAAATACAGTCATGGTTTTTTTCCCATTCTAGTCTGTCAGCATTTTTATAACGTTCATGTGATCCAGAAGTAGAATGACCTTGAGGTTGCGTTAACTCATCTACATGAACCAAAATAGGAATATGCTCTTCACGAGCTATTTTTGATGCTTTATTGTAAGTGTCTACCAATTGTACATAATCCCAACCTTTCACTCTTAAGATTTCATACCCTTCTCCATTTTCATCACGTTGGAAACCTTTTAAGATTTCTGAAATATTTTCTTTAGTTGTTTGATATTTGGCATGAACAGAGATCCCGTATTCATCATCCCATATACTTATTAGCATTGGAATCTGTAAAACACCTGCAGCATTGAATGCTTCGAAAAACAGTCCTTCACTTGTGGAAGCGTTACCAATAGTTCCCCAAGCAACTTCATTTCCATTGATTGAAAATTTAGTTTTATCTTTTAAATCTTCAAGATTACGATATACTTTTGATGCTTGAGCTAATCCTACAAGTCTTGGCATTTGCGAAGCAGTAGGAGAGATGTCAGAACTAGAATTGTATTGTTCTGTTAAGTTTTTCCATGTACCATCTTCATTGAGACTTTGAGTGGAAAAATGTCCTCCCATTTGTCTTCCCGCAGATTGTGGGTCTGCGGAGATGTCAGTATGAGCATACAATCCAGCAAAAAGTTGTTGTGGAGTTAATTCTCCGATTGCCATCATAAATGTCTGGTCACGATAATATCCTGAACGAAAATCACCTTTTTTAAAGGCTTTGGCCATTGCCAATTGTGGTACTTCTTTTCCGTCTCCGAAAATTCCAAATTTTGCTTTTCCAGTAAGAACTTCTCTTCTTCCTAGTAAACTACATTCTCTACTTACAACGGCAATTGTATAATCGTTTAAAACCTCATTTCTGAATTCTTCAAATGATAATTTTTCACTGTTTTTCGCCGTTACATTAGATGTCATAGATTGTAATTTTTTTATTTACAAATTTAAGATAATATAATGAATTTCCATAATGTGTGTAAATAATTAAATTATTCTCTTTAATAGTAGCCTCTTCTGATAAAATTGATAATTTTTTTAGGCCTTAAGGTGATTACAAAACGAACCTTTGAAAGGTAATTTTCTTGTTCTATTTCCCAACCTAGATTGGAGTGTAATGGAAAATAAAGTTCCATTATTTCATGGATAAAATTAAGTCTCACACCAGTTTCGTAGGCAAAATATACTGGCGTATTTTTACTTTTAACGAGTCCTACACTGTTATATAATTCTGTCCATTTCCAAATTCCTACACTTGTATTCATTGATGCTAACCATTGATTGGCATAATTGGTAGGTAAATCAGACTTAAAACCTCCTTCGTTGATAATTAATTGTTGGCTGAAAAATCCACTTCCTTCTGAGCGTCCTAAATAATTGTATTTGAATAAATAGTCAGTTTGTCGAGACAAGCCAAAACTAAAAAAGTCAGAATCTGTTTTGTTGTGTAGAAAAGCACCAGCAAAAAAACGAAAATCGAATTGTCGGTTTTTATCAGTTAATCTTCGATATCTAAAGTCATATGTCAGTTTGCTGAATTTTCCGCCTAATTCAAGATTGGCATTATGTCTTATATCTTGTAAAATTTCAGGTTTAGAATACGAGTATCCAAGGTTAAAAACATTGTACTTATTAGATTCAGGATTTGGAAATTCCGCCGTTGGATTTAAATCTCTTTTTACATCAACATAATTAAGATATAATGCACTTCCACCTACATCTCGGAGACTCTTTCTATTGAATCGTACTGTTGCAAAAGGAGTCAAGGTTCTGTAGCCTAATTCTGGAGCATAATGAAAGTAACTACCTGCAATTCCAAATTTGTAATTATAGACCTTGCTATCTTCTGGAAGGTACTCGTAGACAAATGCAAATGAGCCTGTTAATGTTTTAGATTTCATACTATAAAGAGGTGCGATTTTATAAATAAAATTCTTCTTTAAAAAGGTTTTATTACCTAATGAAAGCCCAAGTTGCAATCCATCATAAAAATTATATTTAGCGGCTGGAGAATAATAAATCTGATTGTAATATGGATCTTCAATGTCTTTAAGAAACTTTACTTGAATAGGCCTATTCAATAGTTTTTTTTCAGTATTCTTCCAATTGTTTCTCAGGTTAAATTCTGGATATAAATATTCGTAGTTAAGAGATAATCTATCATATCCATTCTTTGGGATATGTACCGTTTTAATTGAGTCAATTCCTGAATACCATTTTTTAAAGTGAATATCCTTGTCTTTAATGCCATATAGTGCTACTGGCGCAGTCATATTACTTTTATTTTCAATGGTAACTGCTATTGAATCATTTTTAGACTCAACATTTTTTATGGTGTAGTCAATTTTCTTTTTTGATTGTATATAGTCACCGAAAAACCATTTTAAATCGAGATCTGTTTCGTTGGTAACTAGTTCTTTAAAATCATTACTAGAGGTTAGTTTTAATAAATGGTCATTATAAAACTGCTTTATTTTTTGAGGAACTAAACTATCGCCAATAAATTCATCTAAATATCTAATGCCAAGTCCGGCCTTATATCGGTTGACAATTTTTCTATTAAAATTGGATAAATCTTGCGTTTCAGTAGTTAAAGATTGATCTACGTTTTTACGTGCTGCAAATTGATAAACGAAAGGATATTTATCATTGAAATTCAATTGTGCTAAGTTAAAATTCCGGACACCCCACAATTTTGAAATATCACCGAGCACCTTAATTTCTGGGTAATTTTCAGAAACATACTTCATCATAATAAATGATTGCAGTCCATCTACAAGCCAAGCATCTTTCCGCTTATTTGTAATAATTGTGCGATCAATATATTCTCTAGATAATGCTTTGAACATTTTAATATCCCATTCAAATGTGTCAGAAAAAGGGCGTAAAAAAGCAGGTAATTGATTTAGGCCATAAACAGGGTTTTTTTGATAAGTAATTTTATTAATCAGTAGCTTCTCATGAGGGTATTTTCCTAAATATTTTTCGATAAAAGCGATTTCTCTATTAATAATATCTCTTTTAACTTTCTGATTTAATTTAGTTGATTTTAAATTGGTTATGATATTGATATTATCAGAATCTATTGATTCGAAATCATCTATTGTACTAATATTTAATTCTATGTCAACTCTTTTTTTGCCAGACAAATGATATGTAATGTGATTATTATCAATAGTTGTATTTGATTTTAAACTTGAGTTAAGTTTATACTTTTTAGGTACTGAAATATGTATTTGATAATCTGTGGGATTCATATAGATATCATCCAAATCATAATTGCTCATCGTGTTCCAAGATCCATCATATACAGCAGGAACTAAATACCAATAACGAAGATTGTATGAGTTTTTATTGCGACCATAACCTGTAAACTTATCAGATGGCACTTTCACAGTATAGGTAGCCTTAATTCTTATTGAATCTCCCGGAAATAAGGTGTTTTTCAAACCAATTTTTAGGATATCCGATTTTTTTTCTTCTTGAATTACTTCAGCAGTTGAATAATCAATTGAAATATTATTTATCTGTGAGTAACCTCTGTTCTTGTTTTTAGCAAAGTATAAATTCTTATTATAATTTTCAAGAAGTCTTTTTGATAAAGGAGTTGTTTTGTCCTTGAAACCATTGGCCCAATTATGTAAATATATTGTATCTAAATTGGATTCAGAATTGTTGAAGTAAATTATTTCTTGTTGGATTTTTAACAAGTGGTTTTCAGTATCTAAAATTGCATCAATTTTTAATTCATTCGTCTGAGCATAAGAAAAATGAGAGATGAAAAACAAAACTATCGAACAAAATATTAGAACTCTTTTCAATTAACTTTTAAGAATTTAATGGGATTAACATGATTTTTAATAGATGAAGTAATAAAATACATGCCATTCGATAGATTACTTACATCAGTTAAAATTTGGCTGTCTGTAGTTGTATCAGTTGTTTTAACTAATTGACCTAGTTGATTGTAAATTAATAATTTAGACTTATATAAGTAACTACTTATTTGTATAGATACATTAGAATTGATAAGGTTGCTTCCAAGGATGCGAAATTCACTTTGAAGTTTTGACTTTTTAACACTTAAAATAGTTTTTATCGTTTCCAATTCCATTACTACAGGATTGTGATCACTCATAATATACAAGTCATCTCTGAGAGATTGAGAATATTCACCAGTATAAGAAGTGTCCTTGATATCCTTATCGGAGCAGTTCTTATTATTCCCGTAAGTATCATATGTGCCTGGAACGATATGTAAGTCAGAACTGGCAGTTAAATTATTGGAATTAAAATTCGGTCTAGATGCTTGAATGGATTGCGATAAAATTTCATCAGCACCTTGTTCTATTTCTAATTCACAAACCTTAAATATATCAGGATTATAAGTATCGAGAATTGATTTTAAAGTCAATTCTCGATCATTAGGTGTTCCAGATGGATAATACAATAAATTGTAAAACAATGTTTTAATACGTGTCTGTGAAAAACCACTAGAACATATCAATAACATTAGAATCAATAGTGAAATTGATTTTTTCATTTGGGGTTAGAAGTTTGGACTTAAACTATATTTTCTGTAGAAATTATTAATTACATCAAGAACTTCATCTTCAGTATCAACTATTGAAAATAAATCCAAATCTTTTTCACTTATATTTTCAAATTTGTTCAACAGCGTATCTTTCACCCAATCAATTAATCCTCCCCAGAATTCTGTTCCGACAAGTATGATAGGGAATGCTCCAATTTTTTTAGTCTGAATTAAAGTAATCGCTTCAAACATTTCATCCAATGTTCCAAAACCTCCAGGCATTACAACAAATCCTTGTGAGTACTTAACAAACATTACTTTTCTTACAAAAAAGTAATCGAAGTCAAGACTTTTTCCCTTATCGATATATGGATTGTCATGTTGTTCAAATGGCAATTCGATATTTAAACCTACAGAAACCCCTTTTCCTCTATGTGCACCTTTATTTCCGGCTTCCATAATTCCAGGACCTCCTCCAGTTACAACACCATATCCGTTTTGAGTTAATTTATAAGCAATACTCTCAGCAAGATGATAGTATTTATGATCAGATTTTGTTCTTGCAGAACCAAAAATACTCACACAAGGACCTATACTATTTAATTTCTCATATCCATCAACAAACTCTGCCATGATTTTAAAAATAGCCCAAGAGTCATTGGTTTTTACTTCATTCCAAGTTTTATGTTTGAACTTTTCTTTTATCTTTCTTTCTTCATTATTATCCATAATCCTTAATTTATAATGTTATTATTTAATTTGAAATTTATCAAAAAACAAACATGCTAAGATAGTTCTTTTTTTAAGAATTGGGATGTGTAACTTTCTTTGTTATTCACAATTTTTTCTGGAGTTCCTACACATAAAACATCTCCACCATTTTTTCCGCCTTCTTTTCCGATGTCAATAACATGGTCTGCAAGTTTTATTACATCCATATTATGCTCAATAACAAGTACCGTATTTCCTTTGTCAGTCAATTCATTAAGTACTTCCATTAAAACTCGTATATCTTCGAAATGCAGTCCAGTTGTAGGCTCGTCAAGAATATAAAACGTATTTCCAGTATCTCTTTTAGATAATTCAGAAGCGAGTTTTATACGTTGTGCCTCTCCACCTGAAAGTGTCGTAGATTGCTGTCCTAGAGTTATATATCCAAGGCCTACATCTTTAATTGTCTTTAATTTTTTGTGAATTTTAGGGTGTTTTTCAAAAAACTGAACACCTTCATCAATGGTCATATTTAACACATCAGAAATAGATTTTCCTTTGTACCGTATTTCCAATGTTTCTCTGTTAAATCGTTTTCCTTGACAGGTTTCACACTCTACTTCAACATCTGGTAAGAAATTCATTTCAATCACACGAACTCCACCTCCTTGACAAGTTTCACAGCGACCACCTTTAACATTAAATGAGAACCTTCCAGGTTTATAACCTCTTATTTGTGCTTCAGGAATTTTAGTGTAAATACTTCTGATGTCACTAAAAACACTCGTATATGTTGCTGGATTTGAACGAGGAGTTCTTCCGATAGGAGATTGGTCAATTGCAATCACTTTATCAATATGTTGCAGCCCTTTTATGGATTTATAAGGCATCGGTTTTTTTACCGCTCTGTATATATGATGATTTATAATAGGATATAAAGTCTCATTGATTAAAGTTGACTTTCCACTTCCAGAAACACCAGTTACACAGATCATTTTTCCTAAGGGAAAATCAACAGAAACATTCTTTAAATTGTTTCCAGTTGCTCCAGATAAAACAATCTTTTTCCCATTTCCTTTTCTACGTGTTTTAGGAACCTCAATTTTTTTCTTTTCATTCAAATAATCAGCAGTGAGCGTATCATGACTTTTTAAATCTTCAAATGTTCCTTCACTTACAATTTCTCCACCATGACGTCCTGCTCCTGGACCAATGTCCAAGACAAAGTCTGCCTTTTCAATCATATCCTTATCATGCTCAACAACAATCACAGAATTTCCTACATCTCGAAGTTTCAGTAATGAATCAATCAATTTTTGATTGTCACGTTGATGTAATCCGATACTTGGCTCGTCAAGAATATAAAGTACGCCAACCAGTTGTGAGCCTATCTGAGTTGCCAATCTTATTCGTTGTGCTTCGCCACCAGAAAGGGACTTAGAAGTACGGTCAATCGTTAAATATTCTAAACCTACATCAAGTAAAAACTGAATTCTTGTTTGGATTTCTTTAATGATTTCATGCCCTATTGTCTGTTGTCTTACTGAAAGTTTGTTTTCAATAGTACTGAACCATTTTGCCAATTCCACCACATCCATATGTGCCAATTCTGCAATATTTTTTCCTATTATTTTAAAATGTAATGCTTCTTTTTTTAAGCGTTTTCCTTCACATGTACGACAATTTACTTCGTCCATAAAGCCTTTTGCCCAACGTTTTACAGATGTAGAATCTGAATTTTTATATTGACTTTCAATAAAATTAATAATTCCTTCAAAATCAATTTCATAATTCCGTGTAATTCCCATCGTCTTAGAAGCAATTTCAAATTTTTCATTTCCACCATGAAGAATTACTTGCATTGCATCGGCTGAAATAGTTGAAATAGGATCGTTTAGTTTAAAATCATAGCGATCGCCAATCAGTTGTAATTGTTTGAATATCCAACTACTTTTTTCTTCGCCTAGAGGTGCGATTCCTCCATTTTTTATAGAAATTGAATTGTCTGGAATGATTTTATCATGATTTACAACGTTTACTTTTCCTAGACCATTACAAGTTTGACAAGCACCTTTTGGCGAATTAAATGAGAAGGTATTTGGTTCAGGATTTGGATAGGCAATTCCCGTAGTTGGACACATTAATTCACGACTGAAATAACGAGGTTTTTCATTCTCGGTATCCAATACCATCAATATATTATTGCCTGAATATAAGGCAGTTGTAATCGTTTCTTTTAGTCTTTTTTCAACAGATTCATCTATTTTTAATCGATCTATTACAATTTCAATATCATGATTTTTATAACGGTCAAGACGCATTCCTTTTTCAATATCTTTGATCTCACCATCTACTCGAACTTTCACAAACCCTTGTTTGGCAATTTGTTCAAAGAGTTCTCGATAATGTCCTTTTCTGGACTTTACAACAGGAGCAAGGACACTTACTTTTTTAGAATCAAAGTCTGTCAGAATTAAGTTTAAGATTTGCTCATCACTATAACTCACCATTTTTTCTTCAGTGTTATAAGAGTAAGCATCAGAAGCACGTGCATATAACAATCGCATGAAATCATAAATCTCAGTAATTGTTCCTACTGTAGACCGTGGACTTTTATTAGTAGTTTTTTGTTCAATAGCAATCACAGGAGAAAGACCATCAATTTTATCAACGTCAGGACGTTCAAGGCCTCCTAGAAACTGCCTTGCGTAGGCTGAAAATGTTTCTATATAACGTCGCTGCCCTTCTGCATAGATTGTGTCAAATGCTAAAGATGATTTTCCGCTACCACTTAAACCAGTTATCACAACTAATTTCTCACGTGGAATACGAACATCAATGTTTTTAAGGTTGTGAACTCTAGCACCTAAAACTTCAATATATTCTTGCTTATCTGACATAAAATGTTGGAAAAACGCAAAGTTACAGAATTGAATTGAGAATTAAGGTGTAGTCTAAGTTATTTAGTTTTTTGTAGTTACATTTATCTTTAATATATGGGTTGTTTTAATGAGCTTTATCGCAGAATACTGATTCAAGTTCAGTACATATATAGAAGGTAACTTTAAAAATTCACAAAAGTGATAATGTTAAATTGGTCACGACCACTCGTTTCAAAAAATTGATTCATGTAACCAGTTTCTATTTTGATGTTTTTATTGATTTTGTAACCTATTCCTCCATAAACTCTATTTCGGCTGAATATTGAAGATTCTGTATTTAAGAAGATTTCATTGTAGGCGGAAAGGTAAAAGGCATTTTCACCATCTTCTTTATTGTTTAGAGGAATGTTTAGTCCTAAAAAATATCTGAAACGCATTTTAAAATCACTTTCTACAAATCGTTGTTCAAATCTATATCGATGATTTAGTTTTACTTTTCCAATACTCTGTTTGGACGTAAACTGTTGATAAATTCTGTGTTCATTTACCGAGATTTTCTCATCTGTATCACCAGCATAATTTTCTGACAATATGTATCCATAACCAAGAAGAATATTATTCTTAGCTTCGTTAAATGTGTAACCTAACCCTGTTCGCAATAATAATTGTTCTAAATCGCTAATTGCATTGTAATTTCTATATTGAACTTCATTGTGTAGATTCCATTTATCGTTCAATTTTTTATTTCCGATGTATATCATCCAGTTTCCAAAATCACTATCCTGACTTTGGGCAATATTAGGTAGCATTAATGCAATTATTAATGCTACCAAACTTATTGTTACACCTTTCTTTTTCATTAAATTATTATTATGAATTATTCATAAAAAGTTACAGCACCTGAATTAATATCATACATTCCTCCTACAATTTTAATCTCTCTATTGTTTTGCATTTCCGCAAGAACTTCGCTTTCATTTACAATTCTGTCAATAGTTAAATGCACATTTTTAGCAGCAACATTATTGACGAACTCGATATTTGATGAGTTTCTCAAACTAGTATCTTCTGGAGAACTTACTGCTTTAACTGCGGGTTTAATTTTGGCTAGCATGTTAGTCAAGTTTCCTAATTTTGCATCATCACAAGCGCCTTTTACAGCACCACATGCAGTATGTCCTAAAACAACTACTAGCTTTGTGCCTGCTAGTTTACAGGCGAATTCCATGCTTCCTAAAATATCTTCATTTACAAAGTTTCCAGCAACACGAGCGCTAAAAACATCTCCAATTCCTTGATCAAAAATTAATTCTGATGATACTCTTGAATCAATACAACTAAGAATTGTAGCAAATGGATATTGTCCTTTACTAGTATCATGTACTTGACTAATTAAATTTCTATTAGCCTTTAAATTATTTTGAAATCTAAGGTTTCCTTCTTTTAAATGTTGTAATGACTTTTCTGGTGTCATTGTCGCTTGAGTTTCTTGAGTGTGTGCTTTCATTGATTTTAATTTTAGAGTTGACAATTTTTTAAACGATTTCTTAAGCCCTCTTTATTAATTTAATTTTCAACAAATATAATAATTCTTTTTAAATGATAGTAATACTATCATAAAATATTGTAAAACTTTTTTATATTTGCAACGGGCTATGTCAAATAGGCGTTAGAAAGAATTTTTTATAATCTATAATCATAACAAGGTGAGTGTTGAAATAAAAATATCGTTGAATGACGGATTGTATTTAAAGGAGCCTCAAGATTCTAAACTTGGTAGAAATATTATTAAGTATAGTATCATATTGATTGATGAATTTGGTTTTGAGACTTTTACTTTTAAAAAGTTGGCACAAAAAATCAACTCTACGGAAGCTTCTATTTATAGATATTTTGAAAATAAACACTTGTTATTGCTTTTTTTGGTTAATTGGTATTGGGAATGGGTACGTTATTTAATATCAATTAATACAATGAATGTTTCTGACCCTAAAGTAAAACTTAAGATTATTATTCATTCATTTGTTTCTGCACCTAAAGATAATCCTGGAGTAGGCTATGTCAATGAAAATAAGCTGCACAATATTGTGATTTCAGAAGGTGTAAAAGCATATCATACGAAAGAGGTTGATAAAGAAAATTCTAAGGGTCTTTTTGGAAGTTATAAAAATCTAGCAAATACCGTTTCAAAAGTTATTTCAGAAGTCAACCCAAATTTTAAATACCCTTTTTCTTTAGCGACTAATTTATTTGAAATGTCGAATAACCATATTTATTTTGCCAAGCATCTTCCAAGGCTTACAGATATATCTATAAAGGAAGATAATTTTGAAGAAGTTGAAAATATGCTTTATTATTTTACTAAAAAGTTATTAGCCTAATTTTTCTTTTAAATTAAACTCTATCTTGCAGTAAATTTTAATGGATGGGTTATATAAATTCTTTACGACATTTTTTCGAAAGGCATGGATTTGCAGTTTCATCAAGACTTGCAGATAGGCTAGGAATGCGAGCAACTAATGTGAGGTTTTTTTTTATTTATATCTCCTTTGTTACAGTTGGATTGTCTTTTGGAATATATCTTACTTTGGCTTTCCTATTAAAATTAAAAGATATGATTTATACGAAGCGTAGTTCAGTTTATGATTTATAAAAGGTGAATTTAAAACAGCCGATAATGATTATATCGTAAATCCTGAAGTAGATACAGAACTAGTTTCAGGTTCCAAATTAATTCTTTTAGGACATCCAGAATAGATTGGTAAATTGCAAATACTTTTTTAAGTAATCTGTTAAAAATTTGATGGTACATCATTTTTTTATCATATTGCGAATTAATAATTTAAAATTAACTTAACTACAATTATGAATAAAAAACTTCTCTCATTACTATTCTTAGTAATTCCGTTTTTAACTTTTGCACAAGAAAAAGGGCTAGATGAAAAAGTAAATGATGCTTTTATGCCTTTTGCTTCTTGGTGGGAAGGCTTTGTTTTAACAAGTATTCCAATTGGTTCATATAATATTCCTTTCGTAGTTTTGCTATTAGTATTAGGAGCATCTATCTTTACGATATATTTTAAATTTCCAGGTATTACTAAATTTGTTCTAGCGATTAATACAGTTAGAGGGAAATATGATGATATAGAAAAACATGGATTGGATGAAAAAGCCGCTGTAAATATTGTTGATGGAGATATCATTGACACCATAAGAGATGAAAGTCAAGAAGGAGAAGTTACACATTTTCAAGCTTTGGCAACGGCAGTTTCAGGGACCGTTGGGCTAGGTAATATTGCAGGTGTTGCTGTTGCAATTGCATTAGGAGGTCCAGGGGCAACTTTTTGGATGATTGTATGTGGTATTATTGGGATGTCAACAAAGTTTGTTGAGTGTACGTTAGGTGTAAAATATCGTGATGTGGATAGTGATGGAGTCGTTTATGGAGGTCCAATGTATTACTTGAGTAAAGGATTAAAAGAAAATGGATTTGCACGTTTAGGAAAAGTATTAGCAATTATATTCGCTGTTTTATGCGTGGGAGCTTCTTTTGGAGGAGGTAATGCATTTCAATCAAATCAAGCTGCTGTTCAATTAAAAACACTTTTCAATATAGAAGGTGGAGCTTCAGGTTTGATGATTGGATTTGTATTAGCTGTGTTAGTTGGAATTGTGATTATTGGTGGGATTAAGCGTATTGCTAAAATAACAGAAAAGATTGTTCCTTTTATGGCTGGAATATATGTAATAGCATGTTTGATAATTATTTTTGCAAACTTCAGTTACATAGGTGACGCATTTACTTTGATTTTTAATGGAGCATTTACGCCAATGGCTGGCCTTGGAGGATTGGTTGGAGTTATAATTGTTGGATTTCAAAGAGCTGCTTTTTCAAACGAAGCTGGAGCAGGATCAGCTGCAATTGCTCATTCTGCAGTAAAAACTAAATTTCCTGCATCGGAGGGTGTTGTTGCTCTATTAGAGCCTTTTATAGATACAGTGGTTATTTGTACAATGACAGCCTTAGTAATTATCTTCTTTAATATTGATGGAAGTAATATGCAAAGTGTCTTTCAATATGGAGGAGATGGGTTTAGTAATGTTATATTGAATTCGGATGGAAGTTCAATAGGAGGTGTTGATTTAACTTCTATGGCATTTGATTCTGTTATCCCAGGATTTTCTTATATTTTGACAATTGCGATTGTGTTATTTGCATTTTCAACGATGATTTCTTGGTCATATTATGGGTTGCAATCTTGGAAGTATTTATTTGGAAAAGGTAAAACTGCAGATTTAGTTTATAAAGTAATGTTTTTGTTTTTTGTAATTATTGGTGCAGCTGCAACTTTAGATGCTGTGATTAAATTTTCGGATGCAATGATTTTGGCTTTAGTATTTCCAAATATGATAGGATTGTTATTCTTATTTCCAAAAGTAAAAGTAGAAATGAAAAAATATTTAGCTGCTATTAAAGGCTAATTTTCAAAATAAATATGAAAAAATTAAAATCCCATTTCTGGTATAATAAAAGCCAAAGAAATGGGGTTTTCTTTTTGTTATTCTTTATACTGATTCTTCAAGGAGTCTATTTTTTTGTTGATTTTTCTTCTAGTGAAGAAACAAATCTTCCTTCAGAAGAAATAATACTATTTCAAAACCAAATTGATTCTCTAAAACTGATAGAGATTGAAAATCGAAAGCCAAAAATTTATCCTTTTAATCCTAGTTTTATAACTGATTATAAAGGGTATCAACTTGGAATGACAACTCAAGAGATTGATCGATTACTTTCTCATCGTGAGAGTGGGAAATATATCAATTCTGCTAGGCAATTTCAAGTAGTTACCAAAGTGTCTGATAGTTTACTTGCAGTAATATCTCCCTATTTTAAATTTCCAGATTGGATTTCAAGGAAAAAGAATACTTCTCTCAACTATAACAAACCTAAAGAGGAAGAAATTTTTACTGGAGAAAAACAAGATCTGAATATAGTGACTGCAATCCAACTCAAAGAAATAAAAGGAATAGGAGATAAACTTTCAGAACGAATTATAAAATATAGAACTTCAATGAAAGGCTTTATGAATGATGAGCAGTTAGAACAAGTCTACGGATTAAAACCTGAAGTTATAGCTAAGGTTCTACAGCGATATACCGTATTGTCACAACCCACAATTGAGAAAGTAAATGTGAATACCGCAACTTTTAAAGAGGTGTTACATTTACCTTATATAGATTATGAATTGACTAAGAAAATTTTTCAATATCGTGATGAAGTTGCTGAAATTCAGAACTTAGAAGAATTAAAAAATATTGAAGACTTTCCAATAGAGAATTTTGACAAAATCGCCTTATATTTGAAGGCTGAATAATCAATTTAATTTACCAAATTATTGGACATATGAATAGTTTATATTTTACTGAAGAGCACGATGCTTTTAGGCAAAGTTTTAAGGAATTTTTACAAAAAGAAGTTGTTCCTTATATAGATAAATGGGAGAAGTCAGGAACGATTGATCGCTTTATCTGGAAGAAATTTGGAGAAATGGGTTATTTCGGATTGAATTCTCCAGAAGAATACGGAGGAATGGATTTAGACCTTTTTTATACGGTGATTTTTTTAGAAGAATTACAGAAAATAAATTCAGGAGGATTTGCTGCAGCAATCTGGGCGCATGAATATCTTGCGATGACTCATATAGATAAGGAAGGAGATGATCGTATCAAAAATGAATATTTAACGCCAAGTATTGACGGAGATAAAATAGGATGTTTATGTATCACGGAACCTTTTGGTGGTTCAGATGTTGCAGGAATGAGAACTACAGCAGTGAAAAAAGGAGACACCTATATTATTAATGGTTCTAAAACTTTTATTACAAATGGTGTTTATTCTGATTACCTAGTTGTTGCTGCTAAAACAGATCCTGAACTAGGAGGAAAAGGAATTAGTATTTTTATCATGGATAGAGATGCGAAAGGAATTTCTTCTACTAAACTTGACAAACTTGGATGGCGTGCTTCTGATACTGCAGAAATAGCATTTGATAATGTAGAGATTCCTGCTAAAAACTTGATGGGGGAAGAAGGGAAAGGGTTTTCTTATATTATGCAGCATTTTGCTTTGGAGAGATTAATTATGGGAGTTAATGCACATGCTAGAGCAGAATACGCATTAGAATATGCAATCCAATATATGTCCGAAAGACAGGCATTTGGAAAATCAATTGACAAGTTTCAAGCATTAAGACATACGGTTGCAGAAATGGCAAGTGAAGTTGAAGTTGCCAAGGAATTTAATTATTCAGTAGCTAAAAGATTGAATGACGGACAATATATGGTTAAAGAAGCAAGTATGGCAAAATTATTTGCTACTAAAATGGCAGATAAAGTTATCTATGATTGTTTGCAATTATTAGGAGGATATGGTTATATGGAAGATTATCCAATGGCTAGATTATTTCGAGATAGTCGTTTAGGGCCAATTGGTGGAGGAACTTCTGAAATACTGAAAGAGATCATTGCTAAAATTATAATTGACAAAAAGGATTATAAGCCTGCAACTTAGTTTTTTTACATTAATAGAGAGGAAGAAATAATAACCTGACTATAGATCTTAATTTTAGCAAAATAATTCATAATTCATAATTCATAACTCATAATTAGTTTATATCTTTGCGCCACCCTAAAAATAAGATATTAGGAGAACGAAGAAAGGAGGGACCAATATATGTTGATTATACCAATAAAAGAGGGAGAGAATATAGATAGAGCGTTGAAACGTTTTAAGAGGAAATTTGATCGTACTAAAACTATGAAAAATTTACGAGCTCGTAAACAATTTGATAAGCCTTCTGTAATTAAAAGAGCACAAGGAATTAAAGCTTCTTACGTTCAGAGATTAAGAACAAAAGAAGAGCAAGGTTAATATTGCCTTACTATATAATTTAAACCGTTAGAATTCGTAAATTTGTTTTCTAACGGTTTTTTTTATGCCTATAAAATCATTTATTGATTACCTTACCTTTGAAAAGAAATATTCTGAGCATACTATTATTGCTTACAAGAAGGATCTCAGCACGTTTAGAAATTTCTGCATAGAAGAATATGGCAGTCAAGATTTGCTAATAATTCATTACCCACAGATTCGTTCTTGGATAGTTCAATTGGTAGATTCAGGAATCACCAATAGAAGTGTCAACAGAAAGGTGAGTAGCCTTAAGAGTTTTTATAAGTTTCTTCAAAAAACTAAACAGATAGAGGATACTCCTTTAAGAAAACATCAATCTTTAAAAGTTTCCAAGCGTGTTCAAGTACCTTTTTCTGAAAAAGAAATAAGTAATGTAATTGGTAATTTGGAAAAAGTAGAAGATTTTAAATCCATGCGCAATAAATTAATTGTAGAATTGTTTTATAGTACTGGAATCAGACGAAATGAATTGATAAATATTAAAATAAATGATATTGATTTTTCCAATGGTACTTTAAAAGTTTTAGGAAAGCGTAATAAAGAGCGATATATACCATTAATTACTATAGTTCAAGATTCAATAAAAAATTATTTACTTGAAAGAATGAAGGTCGATACAGTTGACCAATATTTATTTCTGACGAATGGTCAAAAGAAAACGTATCCAGTTCTTGTATATAGAATAATAAATGATTACTTTAGTACGGTATCATCTAAGGTAAAAAAGAGTCCTCATGTATTGAGACATTCGTTTGCTACTCATTTATTAAATGAAGGTGCAGATTTAAATTCAGTAAAAGAATTATTAGGACATGCTAGTTTGGCTTCAACACAAGTATATACCCATAGTAGTTTAGGAAAGATAAAAGAAGTTTATAACCAAGCTCATCCACGGAGCAAAAAAAAATAATATATATGAAAGTATTCGTTCAGTCAGTAAATTTCAATTCAGATAAGGAATTAATAACATTTGTTGAAAATAAAGTTTCTTCTCTTGGAAAGTATTATGATAAGATTATTGATTCAGAGGTCTTTTTAAAAGTTCAACAGACAAGTGAAAAAGAAAATAAAATCGTAGAGATTAAGGTGAATGTGCCTGGAGATGATTTAATGGTGAAAAAAGTAAGCAAAACATTCGAAGAAGGTGTTTCGCTAGGAGTAGAAGCATTGAAACGACAGTTAAATAAGCGCAAAGAAAAAACCCGCGTCAATCAAGTGTAAAAAAAATAAAAAAAAAGGCAAAAAGTTTTGTTTAAAAAAATAAACTTTATACATTTGCAGTCCGTTAGAAATAGCGGACTTTTTTTGTGAGATAAAAGCCGATGTAGCTCAGCTGGCTAGAGCAGCTGATTTGTAATCAGCAGGTCGTGGGTTCGAGTCCCTCCATTGGCTCAAAAAAAAGTGAAATCAAGTTCTAGAATTAGGACTTGATTTTTTTAGAAAGAAATTGAGATAATCAATTTCAGTTCTTTGAAAAATGGTGAGATACTCAAGTGGCCAACGAGGGCAGACTGTAAATCTGCTGCGCAAGCTTCGAAGGTTCGAATCCTTCTCTCACCACCATTATTTTGACAAATGACTATTGAGAGTATTTGTTTAAAAAAAGCGAAAGTAGCTCAGTTGGTAGAGCGTCAGCCTTCCAAGCTGAATGTCGCCGGTTCGAACCCGGTCTTTCGCTCAATTTTTAAGCCGGTGTAGCTCAGTCTGGTAGAGCGCATCCTTGGTAGGGATGAGGTCATGGGTTCAAGTCCCATCATTGGCTCAAAATATTAAAAGTGAACACTAAATATAATATATAACTAAGAATTAAAATTAATAATCATGGCAAAAGAAACTTTTGATCGTTCCAAACCACACTTAAATATTGGTACAATTGGACACGTTGATCACGGTAAAACTACATTAACAGCTGCAATTACTACAGTATTAGCCTCTAAAGGATTTTGTGAATTAAGAGACTTTGCTTCTATTGACAATGCTCCAGAAGAAAAAGAAAGAGGTATTACAATTAATACATCTCACGTAGAGTATTCTACAGCAAATCGTCATTACGCTCACGTTGACTGTCCAGGTCACGCGGATTACGTAAAGAACATGGTAACTGGTGCTGCTCAAATGGACGGTGCTATTTTAGTTGTTGCTGCTACTGATGGTCCAATGCCACAGACTAGAGAGCACATCTTATTAGGAAGACAAGTAGGGATTCCTTCTATGGTTGTATTCATGAATAAAGTGGATATGGTTGATGATGAAGAGTTATTAGAATTGGTTGAGATGGAAATTAGAGAGTTATTATCTTTCTATGAGTACGATGGAGATAACACTCCTGTTATTGCTGGATCTGCTTTAGGTGGATTGAATGCTGAGCCAAAGTGGGTTGATTCTATTATGGAATTAATGGATGCAGTTGATTCTTGGATTAAATTACCTAAACGTGATGTAGATAAAGATTTCTTAATGCCAATTGAGGATGTATTTACAATTACAGGTCGTGGTACTGTAGCAACGGGTCGTATTGAGGCTGGTGTTGCTAATACTGGAGATGCTGTTGATATTATCGGTATGGGAGCTGGAAAACTTGCATCTACTGTTACTGGAGTTGAAATGTTCCGTAAAATATTAGATAGAGGTGAAGCTGGAGACAATGTTGGTATCTTGTTAAGAGGTATTGAAAAATCTCAAATTAAAAGAGGAATGGTAATTTGTAAACCAAATTCTGTAACTCCACATAATAAGTTTAAGGCTGAGGTTTATGTTCTTAAGAAAGAAGAAGGTGGACGTCACACTCCATTCCATAACAACTACCGTCCACAATTTTACGTTCGTACAACGGATGTAACAGGTACAATTAGTTTACCTGATGGAGTTGAAATGGTAATGCCAGGTGATAACTTAACAATTACTGTTGAACTACATCAAGCTATTGCAATGAACGTAGGTTTGCGTTTTGCAATTCGTGAAGGTGGTCGTACAGTAGGTGCTGGTCAGGTTACAGAAATTCTTTAATTAAACCACACCCAATAAATTATCACAAAGTGCTCCCTTTTTTAAAGGAAGCACTTTGTCATACGGGTGTAGCTCAGTTGGTAGAGCACTGGTCTCCAAAACCAGGTGTCGGGAGTTCGAGCCTCTCCGCCCGTGCAAAATAGTAGAAAGTATATGAAAGTAATAGAATATATTAGAGATTCGTTTGTAGAATTAAGTACCAAGATGACTTGGATTCCTTTTCAAGAAGCGCAAAAATCAACAGTTGTAGTAGCAATATTTACTATTTTATTTGCTCTTGCAGTATTTGTAACTGATAAGGCTTTTCAAAATGTATTAAGCGAATTTTTTAAATTATTTTAATTAAGAACTGTTATGGCTGAATCTGTTAAGAAATGGTATGTTGTTAGGGCTATAGGTGGTCAAGAAAATAAAGTTAAAACTTATATAGATAACGAAATAGCACGTTTGAATTTATCAGACTATATCGAACAAGTACTAGTTCCTACGGAAAAAGTAATTCAAGTTCGTGATGGAAAGAAAATTCATAAAGAACGCGTATACTTTTCTGGATACATTATGGTTCAAGCCAATTTAAGTGGAGAGATTCCACATATTATCAAGGCAGTTCCTGGTGTAATTGGATTTTTAGGAGAAGTTAAAGGAGGAGATCCTGTTCCATTAAGAAAATCTGAAGTAAACAGAATGTTAGGTAAGGTTGATGAGTTAGCTATTCAGAATGAGAATGTAGCGATACCTTATATAATAGGTGAAACTGTAAAAGTTGTCGATGGTCCTTTCAATGGATTTGATGGTTCTATCGAAAAAATTAATGAAGAAAAGAGAAAATTAGAAGTGATGGTGAAAATTTTCGGAAGAAAGACACCATTAGAACTAAGTTATATGCAAGTAGAGAAAATTTCATAATTGTTACATTAAATAAAAAAATGATATTGCAAAGTGCTTCCAACATGTTGTAATGTCTAACTTAAAGTAAAGAAAATGGCAAAAGAAATAAGTAAGGTTGTAAAATTACAAGTGCGTGGAGGAGCGGCAAACCCGTCACCACCAGTTGGACCTGCTTTGGGTGCTGCCGGAGTAAATATTATGGAGTTCTGTAAGCAATTTAATGCTAGAACTCAAGACAAACCAGGAAAGGTTTTACCAGTAGCAATTACTGTGTATAAAGATAAATCTTTCGAGTTTGTTGTAAAAACTCCTCCAGCAGCGGTACAATTATTAGAAGCAGCTAAAATTAAAAAGGGTTCGGGAGAACCTAATAGAGCTAAAGTTGCAACGGTATCTTGGGATCAAATAAAAGTTATTGCAGAAGATAAGATGGTAGACTTAAATGCGTTTAGGGTTGAATCAGCAATGAAAATGATCGCAGGAACAGCTAGGTCAATGGGAATAAAAGTAAAAGGAAATGCTCCAGTTTAACTTTAAAAGTTTTTAAGAAAATGACAAAATTAACTAAAAATCGAAAAGCAGCTGAAGCACAAATTGATTCATCTAAAGTTGTAAGTGTAAGTGAAGCTTCAAAATTAATTAAGGAGATCACTAATGTAAAATTTGATGCTTCAATTGATCTAGCAATACGTTTGGGAGTTGATCCTCGTAAAGCTAATCAAATGG
>Ga0307488_10000691_pt1 | contig 28129 bp, 28 predicted proteins | sample SB02metaG_FD_202248 | JGI IMG/M metagenome (GOLD analysis project Ga0307488, IMG submission 202248) | Sea-ice brine microbial communities from Beaufort Sea near Barrow, Alaska, United States - SB 0.2 | ecosystem: Environmental > Aquatic > Marine > Coastal | place: USA: Alaska | collected...
AATCTCAAAAATCTAGATTTTTACAATGAAATATGGGTTAATATACCTGAAAAATATAACAGGTTTCCCGATTGGGATGGTAATTTTCCTTATACAGATTTTGGTGAAAATGTAATAATAAACAGGGATTGTGAAGATTTGGGACCGGGGACGTCAGCTTTTGCACCGATTGTACAAGGCACAGATGCGGATATACTTATAGTTGTATGCGATGATACCATTTATCCAAAACATATGATTACCCATCTTCTCAATAGTTTCTTTAGAGAAGATTGTAAAAGTGTATGGGGTTTATCTGGGTTTAACTTTGAAACATATTTTAAGGGACAATATCCTAGGAGTCATATAGAACCATCTGTTGATGTAATTGAGGCGTACGGGTCGTGTATGTATAAAACTGAATGGTTACGTAAAATATTAGATGAGTTCAAAGAACTTTCACATGTAACATGGAACGACGATATGTTAATTTCAAATTTACTCGAAAAACATGATATAAAAAGGCGTACAGTATTTACACATGAATGTAATCTGGGTCAGTTAAAACAACTTGAATATGGATTTGATGAAAATGCGCTTCATCATGTAGCTGCGAAAGAAACAGGTACTGATGTTGCAAATCATACACTAAATAACATGCTTATTTTAAGAAATTTGGAAGCTATAGATAAAAAATATTTTAGTTACGAGCCTTCATCTATTTAAAAACAAAAAACATATATGAAATATATGAAATTGTCATACGCAATAACAGTATGTAATGAAGCACGTGATTTATTTTCACTGGTATCTTTCTTATTAAAAGTAAAGGATGAAGAAGACGAAATTAATATACTGTTAGATACTTTACATACATCTAAAAACGTCGGGGATGTATTGTCTCATTTTTCAAACGATATAGTATTAAATGAACGTGAATTTGACGGAAACTTTTCTGAACACAGAAACTTTCATTTAAGTAAATGCACGGGTGATTATATATTTATAATAGATCCAGATGAAATGCCCACAGAAAAATTAATTAAAATTATAAAAAATGGTATCACGGATTCTGGTGCAGAATTAATAAGAATACCACGAATAAATATACACCCAGGTTATACCGAAGAATGGATAAAACAGTGTAATTTTTCAGTAAACGAAGTTGGATGGATAAACTGGCCAGACTATATATGTCGTGCCTTTCTAAATAAACCTGAAATTAAATACGGTAGTGAATTACATGAAAATATATTAGGTGCCAAAACCGTTGTTAATATGAATTCAGATCCATCCATTGCAATTTGGCACATAAAATCCGTAGAGAAACAAGATAATAGATGGGACGTTAGTGGTAATTTTAAAGTTCCCGAAGGTGATAATCTGTATGACACTTTAATGTAAAATAAATTTCATCTGTTGTCATACAAGGAAAAAGAGGTAAGCTCACACATTTTTTACAAAAATCTTTTGCATTTATGCAAATGGTACTACCGGTGTACCCTTTAAAACATTCCAATTCTGGTAATGATATTGGATAATGTATTCCGGTTTGTATACCATTTTCATTCATGTATTTTATATAACTGTCTCTGTCATCTTGTAAAGTATAATAAACGTGATATACATCTTTACCAATAGTACTTCGTTTAACCGGTTTATTACTAGAATTGTATATTTCACCTATACGAATTCTATCATTAGTCCATTCATCTAAATGTTTAAGTTTTTCCTTTAAAAATAAACCTTGAATACCATCCATTCGACTATTTATACCATCAGTTATATGATTATACCTATTGTCCTTTTGAGCTCCTAAACTCGCATATTGTTTCATTTTAATCGATAATGTTTCATTATTTGTAACGCATACACCTGCGTCACCTAACGCACCTAAATTTTTACCTGGATACATTGAAAAACACCCTATATTTCCTATAGTACCAACGTGTTTTCCATTAATAGTGGCACCATGTGCTTGTGCACAATCTTCAATTATAGGAATATTAAGATCCAATAATTTAGAAACATTTACACATTGTCCGTATAAATGTACAGGTATTACACAATCTACATTTTTTACAGATTCAACTAACATCAAACCAGTTTCTTTATCAACATCTATAAAAACTGGTATATGTCCAGAATTAACAACTGCCATTGCGGTGGCTGCATATGATATAGCTGGTACGGCTATTTTTGAATTAGGTTTAAGTTCTAATGATTTTATAGCAATATAAAGTGCGTCTGTACCACTATTACATGATATACCGTACATGGAACCTGTATATTTTGAAAATTCTGTTGCAAAATTAACGTCGCCCACAAAAGAACATTTATCTAAAACTTGATCTAAAATTTCATGAAATCTATTTTTAAGGGGATCGTGTATTCTTTTTAAATCATTAAAAGGAACTTTCATTATTAAAGAATATAAGTGTTTAATCTTTAATAATGAAATCAATCGTGATTGGTTTAGGATATTTTGGAAAAATAATAAAAAGTAAACTTGAAAAAAAATCCAATGTCGAAATTATTACCGTAGATCCGTATAACATAAATGCAGATTATAAATCATTAGACGAAATAAATTTTACGGATGGTAAATGGTTTGTCACGTCACCCGCAAGTACACATCATAGTATACTCATTGAGCTTTTTAATAAAGGTGTTAAGGATATATGGGTGGAAAAACCTATATGTCCTACATTACATGAAACGTTAGATATATTTTCTAAAAAACCCGATGATGTATTTTTATACTGTGACTTCACATGGCTTCAACATAATTCTATAAAAACACTTGGTGAAAATAAGGATATTAAACATATTGAAATGAAATGGTTGAATGACGGTTCCATGATACCAAGTGACGTAACTATAGTATCAGATTTAGCTATACATCCTATATCAATTTTGACATTTTTATTAATGAAATCCCTAGATACCATAAAAGACATAGATATCATTTATGCAACGGATACTTCCGTTCTTATAAATGGAACAAGTCAAAATAATATAACGTTTAATATTGAAGTTAGTAATTCGTCGCTAAAAAAATATCGTAATATAAGTCTATATTGTAAAGATGTTGTCTATAGATGGTCATCAAAAGATGAATTTTTTATAGAAAATATAGGTAATATAGAAAAAACGGATGCAATTGAAGAAAATATAAAACATTTTGTAAACAGGAATACTATAGGTTATCCATTAGATATTGCTAGAAGCCTTGAATCTGTCAATAAACAATTTTGCGTTATGAATAATTAATTCTTTCTCGATATTTGATAAATCGGAACGTTCTATACCTATATCATTTACTTTTATAGGTTTCGCGGGTACACCACCCCATGTTATACCCGACGGAGTTTCACCTTTAAAAAAACTTCCGGCGCCAATTATACAACATTTTCCTATTTTAGAGTGTTGGTGTATAGAGGCATTCATACCTATACACGAATAGTCATTTATAGTAACAAAACCAGCTATACTACATCCAGGATTTAACTGTACATTATTTCCTATACGACAGTCGTGCCCAACAAAACATCTATTCATTAAATAACAGTTACTCCCTATATACGTTTCATGTTCAGTTGGTTTATTTATAATAACTAACTCACGTATCTTTGTATTTTCACCTATATTAACAATACCATTTGGATTAGAAGACTTACCATACCAATCAGGTTCCGTTATCATCTAATGTTTAAATATATACATTTCTTTAATTAAAGAAATGAATATTTATTTTACTATATGATCGCATTAATTACGGGTATAACTGGTCAAGATGGATCATATTTAGCTGAATTTTTATTGGAAAAGGGGTATAAAGTACACGGAATAGAAAGACGGTGTTCATATAATCAGAATAGAATAAACTGTATAATAGACGAAAAATATAAGAATCATGAAAATCTTACTATGCACTACGGTGATATGACAGACGAATCGTGTTTATTCAATATTATAAACACAGTTAGACCAGTGGAAATATACAATTTAGCCGCACAATCACACGTTGGTTTATCGTTTAAGATGCCTATATACACATCAGAGGTCGATGGTATAGGAGTATTGAAAATTCTAGAAGCAATTCGTTTATCTGGTCTATCAGAAACGTGTAAATTTTATCAAGCGTCTACATCAGAACTTTACGGTAAAGTAAATGAAACTCCACAAACTGAAAACACACCATTTTACCCACGCTCACCATATGGAGTCGCCAAATTAATGGGATACTGGGCAACAGTTAATTATAGAGAATCATACGGTATGTTTGCGTGTAATGGTATAATGTTTAACCATGAATCACCTAGACGAGGGGAAAACTTCGTGACTCGAAAAATTACACTTGGTGCCGCCAATATAAAATTAGGGAAACAAAAGTGTTTATATCTCGGTAATCTCAATGCAAAACGAGATTGGGGGCACGCACGTGATTATGTAAAGTGTATGTGGAAAATATTACAACAGGATAAACCTGAAGATTTTGTAATTGCGACTGGTATAACCACGACGGTTAGAGAATTTACACAAAAAGCATTCAAAAGTGCGGATATAAATATTACGTTTAAAGGTGAAGGTATGGAAGAGATTGGTATGAATACGGAAACGGGTGAAGTTTTAGTTAGGGTTCACCCAGATTATTTTAGACCTGCCGAAGTTGACTTATTATTAGGAAACCCTAATAAGGCATTACAACAATTGGAATGGGATACGAGTAAAACATCAATTGATACTCTCATAAAGGAAATGGTAGAATGCGATATAAAACAACTATTAAAGGATTGAATTAAATACAAATGTATAGCACTAAACGATGTGGAAATTGATGGATTGTGCAATAACACAGTCTGATAAACTAAAACTTATAGAGTTCATATCATCGTCAGATATGTATACATGTGGGAAAAAGGTTGAAGAATTTGAAAATAAATGGAGTGAATGGCTCGGATGTAAACATTCTTTATTTGTGACTTCCGGGAGTACGGCAAATTTACTTCTCTTAGCATCGATAAAAGAATTTTATAATATACCAAATGGATCTAAGGTTCTCGTACCGGCGTGTACGTGGGTGACAAACGTATCACCAGTATTTCAAAATGGTTTAGAACCAGTATTTTGTGATATAAATCTCGATAATTATAGTTTTGATACAAACAATTTACCCGATGACGATATTAAAATTGTTTTCGTTACACATTTACTTGGTCTCAATGCACCAATGCAGGAATTAAAAAATAAATACCCAGATGCTATTTTTATAGAAGATATTTGTGAATCACATGGTATTACCGATGAATATGGTAAAAAAAGAGGGTATGGGACGGGTTCTACGTTTAGTTTTTATTATGGTCATCATATGACAACAATAGAAGGTGGTATGATTTCAACAGATAATACTGAACTTTATCAACTTATGAAACTTAAAAGAAGTCATGGTATGGCAAGACATTTGTTACCTGAAAATTATGAAAAAACAATTTCAAAGTACCCTAACATAGATCCTAAATTTCTATTTCTTACCGATGGGTATAATTTTAGAAACACAGAACTTAACGCTGTTATAGGTATAGAACAGTTACAGAGACTCGATGAAAGTATTAAAATTCGTAAGAGGAATTATGATCGTTTTATGTTATATTTATTAAAATATGAAACATTTTTTCATGTTCCGAAATACGATCCACATAATAGTTCATTCTGTTTACCTTTTGTATGTAAAACAAAAGAATTAAAAACAAAACTCATAAATATTTTTAACAAACTCAAAATTGAATATAGACCTATAGTTGGTGGAAACCTTTTAATTCACCCATTTTTAGATAAATGGAAAAATTCTACGAAAACACCAAATGCGGATTTATTAAACGATAATGGTGTATATATAGGAAATAGTCAATTTGTAACATTAGAAATGATAGACATGGCTTTCGAATATATAAAAGATATTTAACATTTTGAAATATCAACCTTCATTTAAAGATAATGCACATTTTTCTTTAAATGAAAGTAGCTCTAATTACCGGTGCTAACGGACAAGATGGAACGTATTTATTCAATTTTTTACATGGACATGGATACGACTGTATATATAAATATACCGGAAACGTTTTAGATATAGGGGATATACAGAAAACTTTAAAAAACTTTGAATATGCAGATAGAATAGAAATATACAATCTTGCTGCTAAAATAGATGTTGGTATTTCTATACCCAATCCTATTGAATCGTTTCACGTAAATTCAATGGGTATACTTACAATATTGGAATCAGTAAAAGAATTAAATTTAATAAACAAATGTAGAATTTTTCATGCATCTTCATCTGAAGTATTTGATAAAAGTCTATTATGTCATGATACAATAACCCATCAAGATGAAAGTACAGAGAGAGATTCAAAAACAATATATGGTTTATCAAAAATAACAGCTGATAATATTTTAAAAACATACCGAGATGTTTATGGTCTAAATGTCTATTCGGGTATTTTATTTAATCATGAATCACCGTTGAGAAAAGATAAGTTTGTTACAACTAAAATAATAAACGGGTTAAAACGTGTATTCAGAGGAGAAATTGAATACATCGAGTTAGGTAATATAAACGTATACAAGGACTGGGGACACGCAAAGGATTTCGTTGCAGCTATGTGGTTAATATTACAAAGTGATACACCAGACGATTATGTAATAGCAACAGGTAAATATAATACGGTTAGGAAATTTATAGAAATAACTGTAGACGTCATGGGTAAAAAAATAAAATGGGAAGGCGAAGGGGTAGACGAAATTGGTATAGTTAATGGAAAAACTGTTATACGAATATCAGAAAAGTTTTATAGACCGTATGATAAAAATGTTGTCGGTAACCCGTATAAACTAAAATTGGAAACAGGGTGGAACCCAGTTTATAATTTAAGAGATATTATAGTCGATATGGTAAATTAATTTCTCAGTACATTGTAAATGTCTGAAACAACTCTCGTTAGAGATCCAGAACTTGTTTCTGTTGTTAATAAATTAAAAACTGGTAAAATTGAAACCGAAATTGGCTACGCTCAGGTTGGATTAACCATTTTACTCGGTATATTCTTTATTGCTATTACCGCTCTCGGTATCGATAAGTATAACAAATGTGAAGGTATACAAAGCTCTGAAAAGTACCAAAACCTTAAAATGTTCATGAGTCATACCATGACCATTGCCATAACAATTCCCGTCATTCTTCTACTCCAAAAACTTGTAACTAATGAAGGTGGTGTTTTTACAATCGTATACGCGATTATGGGTCTTACTGCATCCGCCATTGCGGTAGATATTATGCGCCAGCCAGAATGTGAAGATACCGTTAAGGCCAGTGATAAAAATTTTGCGAAATTGTCCGTTGGTGGATGGTTGATTTTGTTACTTGCTGGATCATTTTTTACATTTAAAAAATATCCTAAGTTAGGAGAAGTCTTCAAGAAGAAAACTGTTTAATATGGAAATACATGAATCCATATATTTAATGATTATGCTCTTGGCCCACGTGTTGCGTGGGGCAGGAACATTTACGTTCGAGGAAAAAATGAATATGATTAAGTTTGTATCATATATAGTTAAAAATACGAATGTGCCACTCTTAAACACCCAAAATACCCGCGGTGACCAATCCAGTAAATGCAACCATAGCACCTCTTCCTATATTTCGCATAGCAAATAACTCAAAGTCCTCCTCTGTTAATGTCGTAAAAGCACTCGTTACTGAATACGTTGCTAACAGAGTACACCCGAGACCGATCAATGAAAATGGTGGATATGACATTTGTTCAACCACATTCAAACCCGTAAGACCCCAATTCGTAAGTCCTAATACTGACCCGTACATTGCAGCACGTCCATTTACAACTTCAATAAATGGAAAATTTGGTCCCGGTGGTGGTGGACCTTCACCCCCATTAGACGCATTTGTCGTTGGTCGTTTTCGTCTTCTATTTTTTGGTGGAACTGTACCGAATTGTAGTTTATGTATAATTGTTTTCATTCTGCTTTCTTTTCGTTTTTTTCCTTTAATAGTCTTTGTAAAATGTATAAACCAAGAAACAGACCCGCGGACGAATATATAGCCGAAAAGTTTGAACCTTTTCTATACTGATACACTGTCCAGAGTGCACTAGCAATTATACCGGATACAACGTATTCAGTGCTATAATACGATATATCTTTAGTGTTCACTAATTTATTTGTAAGTATACCCATTTGTCCCATACCGATAAGTATGGCAACGAACGCAATTTTATCGTTTGTATCCATATTATAGTTATTAAAGAAAATAATTCATATAGATATATAAAATGTCCCAAACGCCTGAAAAAATTGTCGCAAACTACGATTCTAAATCGAAACAGTCCAAGAACGTTGCTCTGGAAATGAAGAAAATCGTTGAACGGTACCGAGGTAAACGCGTTACCAAGGAAAATGTGTGTGTGTTGGTTTCTACACTCATGCTCCAGGCACAAAACCTCAAGACCCTTCCTGGTCCCGATAAGAAAGAACTCGTCATGGACTTGATCTTTTCCATTATTGAACAAATTGATGAAGGTGATGTCGATACGGAATTCGAAACACTACTCAAAGCGATGGTTCCAGGTATGATCGATAGTTTTGCCATTATGTTAAAAACAAGTGCGGGGTGTAAAAAAATGTTTGGGTGTTTGAAGTAAATAATATAGCATAAAGTTTCGTCTCGTATAAATAATAATGAAGTTTCCAAATTTAGAAACCATGGTTATGTATGGTGTATACACAATCAGAGACCTTATTTTGTATTCTCAAAACAAACTCGTTAAACGCAACGTTACTATTTTGAATGAGTGTGATCACTGTTCTTTCGTTTTTCCCGGACCTACATGTACTAACTGTAACTATATTAAAAATAATTCGCTCGTATAATCAAATGTCATATACTACTGTGACTACTTATACGACCAAATTAGGGAGTGACAGTGAAGTGGAGAGTGATTGTATAAGTTGTTCAGAAAGACGACTCATAAAAAAATTGAAACATACGTTTTTTAAAAAAGGGTTTCGTTTACACCAATTTTCGTCGTGGGTCAGTCGAAAACATGGAACTTTAGTGATATGCCGGGAAACCAGTTACGGTGACGGTATATCACTACCTTGTGTTATGTGTCGAAAAATTATAGAAAAACACGATTTAAAGTGGATCGCACACGATGGTGAGAAATGGATTCACTCTCGGAAAACCCCATGTCTTCCAAAATCACGACCCACGAACAAACAAAGAAAACATTTAGGTTTTGGTCTTAATGATTAAACCTAAAGCTGTTTCTAAGTTATTATCGTTACGTTTGAGTGGCTTTTCCCTTTTCAAACGTAGTGTTTCGTTTTTACCGGACGCACTCGTTATATCACTTAGTTTCTTCGTATTTGAAACTATAGGTATAACCCGTTCCGGTAAAGGTTCTATTTCTATTTCTCTAGGTTTTTCTACGTCGACTACATTGTTTTCTCTAAATTTGTCTATATCTAGATCACCCCCGAACTCGATGAGTCTTTGTCGGTGTGGTGCCTTTTTTATGGTTCCTATCTTATCGAAAAGTTTACGACGCATCATGACCATATTACCACATATGAGTCCGCCGCGATTACACCCATACTTATCGATTGCGTATGTTTTCATGCAACTCCACGAACAGAAATTACCGGATGTATAGAATTTGTTTCGTCTTTCGTCGTGTTTATGGGGCATGCTTAAAGCCGTACCCTCAAATGGATGGCAACACCACCAACACCACATTCATAAGTTAACTTAAACTTACTTTTTTTCTTTAAGTAAATAACACTATAGCGACCATACACATAAAACAAGACGATACAGAAGAAACCGTACCGAAAATCTTGGTCGAACGTTTTTCCGTAAGTTTTTTATCCTTATCTTCCTCGAGTTTAAATACCTTTTCGATTAAACTCTTTTCTTCTTCCGTATCCGTAGTACTTGTAGTTGTACCTCCACCACCTCCACCTTCATTAGTATTACCACAATCTTGTTTCAAACTAATATTACTCCCTACCAAATCACCACCTATATCAAAATCGGCTTTACAAATACTTATATCCCTATTACAATTTGAGTCCCAACTCGTTGGTTTGTAAACGTTACCGGCACACACAGATCCGTAACACGGTTGCATACCTTCAAACTGAGCTATATCTCCTTCGTCTAAAGACTCTGTTATCTTATCCCAAATAGGTTGTACGGTTTTACACCCGGGAGCATTTGGAGCCTGTGCACAAAAACCGGGTTGTGTGACGTTATAACACGCACAAAACTCTTTATCGGGGTTAGCTTTGCAATACTTTTCGGCGATTTTGTTATAAATATCAGTTCCTAAATGTGCGTGTGTACACAAATTTAACGTATCGTCTACGATATTATCGTTTTTTTCACACCATTCCTTTGCTAATGCTTTACTCGTATCGTATTGTTGACACGTCTTGTTATCGTGTGTTACTATTTTATTAAGATTCTCCGCTTTAGAACAGAATTTTTTCACAATATTATCATACATTGTTACACGGGGATCTTTAGTAGAATCCTTATCTTTTACAGCTCGTGATAATTCTTTTATTTTATCAGCGCCTTTATACACACACGAGACTTTCTGGTGTCCTTTCCAATATGCATCACCACTGGGACATGGTTGACCTTTATAACTTTGTCCAGTTAACCATTGATCGGTATCATTTGCTGAATATTGACCATCACCCGTTCTTCTTATATCTGGAAAATGTCCCCATTCGCAAGGATTATGGTCAATTCGTTTACCGTATACAGTTATATCTTCACGAATTATACCTTCGTTTATATTCTCTGGAGGTATGTCTATCTTTACTATATCACCTACTCTATCGTGTCGTCTGAAAAATCTATGATAACCATAAGCACATTTTGTACCGGCATTATCATATTTGTGTCTAAAAGTCCTTTCATTATCACCTTCACCCATAAGCCATGCAACACCACCATTGTCGTGATTCGTCCAGTGTTCAAATCCTAAAAATGTCGTGTTCTGACAATCACCCGTCACTCTACCGGATGCATCTCTATCAAACATATCCCCGCTACCATGGAGTTTTTTTGAGGACGTGAAAGACTTTTTATCACCACCGAAATCTTCGTGATCGTATAATGTAAGTTTACATGCACCCATTGTATGGAGTATTAATATGTACTGATATTTTTTTATAAGTCGTCGAGAATTTTATTTAATTTATCCATATCACCTTCTTTAGCAGCGACCAAAACTTCACGGAGTTTATCTTCGTCACTCGTAACTTTTTTAAATTCACCATACACGAGAAAGTGCATACCACCTTCCTTTATAGCATCGCCATTTTCAAGGAGGTACTGGCGGACCTTTGTTTTATCACCTTCACTCATTTCTTTACCCTTATACGAATACATGACGTATACGACAAGCACAATTACTAAAATAATTGTTACGTTTTGCCTGGTAAATAACTTCATCATTTAGTATAAAGTAACATTTTTTTATCATTTACGTGACAACATTATAAGGGAAATACACATAATACATGATGATAAGGACGATACCGAATATTGTGTTATGTACCGAACATTAGGGTCCGTCCACCTAAACTTTCTAGGCCATCGTGTTATGGGAAGTTTGTTCCATGGTGGTTTATTAAATGGTGGGGACCTCCGTCTCAAACGCTCGGCCGCTGTCGACCCACTTCTCCCTGGTTCATCCATCCAATCGGGTGTTTTATCCCTCCCGTAATTACACTTTATTACGATTTCGCTATCGGTCATGGTTCGTACGTCTAAATAATTATCACACATGAAATAACTCTTTTCACACCCTTTTGTCGAATCTTTTGGTATGTATCCATCATTACATACACCAGGTCTACAGTGTCTAACATCTTTCAAAATTTTATATCCTATAACACCTTGGGTTGTATCGTCTTCATCAACACAATCAAATTTATAGTTTTCGTCACATAAACCGAAATCGTTTTTCTTCTCGTCTAATTCGCCATACGCTTTATCACACCCGTATGCGTTCATGTTTGTTTCACACACTTTGTTCAAAACGTTATAACATTTACACCATTGAGCCGTTGGGTTCGCATCACAATATGCTTTCGCCGCCTCGTGGTATTTATCTTCACCAAGTTTTGTTTTTGTACACTCACCGTCGCCTTTAATTTTATCTTCAAGTTTACAATATCTCAAACGCAAAGTATTATCATTATCACGTTTACTACACGTATCTCCAGGTGGACCAAGTGCAGATTTAAAATTATTCGCGTCAGCATAACAAAAACCATTGGCTAAATTGTCAAATCTAAATGCGTCTTTACACTCTGATGCAGATAAACCCGCTAAAAGTGGTTGAGTTACTTCAGCGCCATCATATTCTCCCGCAAGAAGAGCACACGTACAATCTGGATTTATATTATCAGGGTCGTGATCTCTTATACAATTATGTAAATGACGAGCTACATCTACAATATTCCAATCTTTTACCTTTTCCCATTTTGACCAATCGATTCCTTTTTCGTCCGCTATAAATTTAAGTTTTTTATCCGACATTACTAATATACATTTAGTTTTTTTTCTCAGGCAATTATAAAACATGGGTGGAGGCGGAAGTCAAACTATTGAACAAACTTTTAACCTTTCGGCTGTAAATAAATCTATATTTGAACAAGTTACAACCAATACACAAAAAGTGAGTGCGAGTAGTACGAACATTCAGAGTATTGGTCTAAATGTTAAAGGATCAATGATAGGATGTCCGTTTACTGCTAATCAGAAAATAAAATCAGAGACACAGACGGATGCAGCAATGGCAACCGAAACTATTTTAGCTATGAAAAATGAAATAACAACAGAAATGCAAGCTGGTGCTAGTGCAGCTATAGAAAAATCAACGGAGGCTGGTAATATGCAGTTTGGCGACAAACAGAATGTTAAACAAGAAACGAATATGGCAATTGAAAATATAGTCGATACAACTATTACAACCGAGAACTTGTCTGAAGTTATATCGAACGCAGTAAATATACAAGATAACGTCATGAATATAGGTGGAGATTTAGATTGTCAGGGTGAAAAGATGGTATTAGGACAGGATATATCGGCTAAACTCATCACGAAAGCTGTAATGGGTGCACTCTCGCAAGCGCTCATAACGAACACAACGACAAATAAACTCACTGGATCTTCAGATGCAGAACAAAAAACCGAAAATAAAGGTATTGCGGATATTGTCGGTACACTTTTAGAAGGTTTAACTGGACCAATGAAATATGCTATTATAGCGTGTGTGTTGGTTGTATGTATTGTCATGATTGCTCTCGGTGCATTTATGTTATCACCCGCGGGTCAAAACGCTTCACGAACAATGGCTAATGCCGGTGCCAAAAAACTTGGTGGTCCTTTTTAAGTTAAAGAAATAATTTTTCTTTATACTAATGATTTTAAGTATAGACGTCGGTATACGAAATTTAGCAATGTGTATGCTTGACGAAACGTCTAACCTTATTGTTCAGTGGGATGTTTCTGGTGTACCTCCTGAACATAAAGACGGCTTATTTGTTTCTTTAAGGGACCATTTAGATGATAAACCATGGATTTTAAAAGCTGATACGATACTCATTGAAAAACAACCCGATAAAAATAGAAAAATGAAAATGGTTGAACACTTTCTTCATACCTATTTCGTTATACGTAACCCTAAAGCCGAAACGATCATTTACGATGCACGTTTCAAAATACCCGATTTTGCGGGTCCCGGTAAAGCCATGTATACGAAACGTAAGAAAGCGTCTATTGAACGGTGTCAACAATTCATATGGAATAATACAATTAACGCACACTGGATTCCTATATTCAATGCGTCTAAAAAGAAAGATGATCTTGCCGATACGGTCATGCAAGCTATTAGTTTCACGAAACGTATTGAACCTATACAAAGCGTTTCGAAAAAGTCGAAAAAACTTGTTCCTCGTAAACCTAACGAGAACCAAAAACGAACGCGGTACTCTAAATCGAATTTAGCGTACATTTATAAGAATAAAACCGAACTTGAAGTTCTCGAGAATAATAAACGGTTCATGAAAGACCTTAAACGGTACTATAAGAGTATAGACGATTTAGTTAAGGAACTTGTTTAACGTAAATTCTTATCAGCCGTATAATACGTCTTCCCCTTAACAACAAAACTGTGTACGCGCGCATACGCCCACGCTTGTGGACTCGCACCTGGTCGGTGTCCCGTTCGCCATGCGGCTAACCCACGATCGTACACTGTTTTTAAAGTTTTCAATGGTATACCTGTCACTTTGGATATATCTTTCAGTTTCGTTACACCCGGGTACCTTTTACGGAACTTCGACGTATAACTTGACTTTTTCGTTTCGACCTTTTTATCGGTTTTGAAAGGTGTGTAGTCCTTTTTCAACATCTTTTTGTATCTCGTTTCAACGTTCTTAAGAGTGTTTAGTCCCCTGAAATATTTGAGTGGTGCGTATATTTTACCCTCACTTTTACGAAGTTGGGTAATTTTTTTACGAATATCGCTCTCGGATAACATCTTAAAGATTGTGATCGTAGTTACAATAAATGGAGAAAAAAGTACTCGATCATGGTTTTGTTAGACTCGTTGATTACATGCCGAGGGAAAATCTTGATACGTCTATTGTTCAAGCCGCTCGGGTTTCTTACGGAGAAGGTACGACGACATCGAGAGGTGATGCGGGTCTTATTAGATATTTAATGCGTCATTGGCACAACACACCATTCGAAATGGTTGAATTCAAGTTTCATATCAAAATGCCTATATATATTGCTCGTCAACACATGCGTCATAGAATGGCAAGTGTGAATGAATATTCAGCGAGATATTCCATAGTTCCAGAACAATATTATAAACCCGAAGTTTTACGTGGTCAGTCAAAAGTAAACCACCAGGGTTCGGAAGGTGAAATTGATATTAACGCCGATCGTGAAAATGCGTTAAATAAACACTTTGATAATTCGTATGAAATATACAAATACCTACTCGATGACGGAGTGTGTAGAGAACAGGCAAGAGGTACACTTACCCAATCGACATATACCGAATTTTATTGGAAAATAGATTTACATAATCTCATGCATTACCTTCGTCTCAGAATGGAACTCGGTGCACAAAAAGAAATTAGGGAGTATGCCGAAGCTATTTATGAACTTGTACAACCACTGGTACCGATTACCATGAAAGCATTTATGGATTTTAGAATGAATGCGATTCAGTTATCAGGACCGGAAATTGAAGCTATCGCAAACGGTACACCAATTGAATCTATCGGTGAACGTAGAGAATTTGAACAAAAAATACGACTTTTGGGTATAGATAAAAAATGTTAGTAATAAATAAGTAATAAAATGTTTTCACTTTCCTCAATAACCGCTACATTTGCTTCGACACAAAAAAGGTTTAAGAAGTTTGGTAAGAAACTGCGTAAACAAAGAGATGGAGAAGTTGATGGTATAAAAGACAAAATAAAAGAAATCGCTGGTGATGAAGTTGAGCGTACCAAAAGTTTATTTGAAAAACATAAAGATTTTTTCAAAAAAAATAAAACCCCAACAACACCTGGTTCAGAAACGACCGCTATTGATTTTTACGAAAAGCCCTAAGCGCTAAATCTAGACTTATTAATGTTAAAAATACAGACACTTCCTTATATTGTTCCAACAAGTTACCTGCAAATACAGCCAATAAAACACTATATTGTACGTACCTCATTTCTTTTCGTGATTTTTCCATCGATCTTTTCATAGACGCACGCGATTGTTCCATATCCAACATGGCCGTACTTATATTCTTTATCCGACTAGGCATTTCGACCGACGTCGTTAACATACTACCTATATCTATACTATCAGAAACCTGTTCTTTGATAAGTGGTTCTAGGTACTCGAGATACGTAAAATCTGGATCTAGGAGTACACATGTACCTTCTATAGTAGAGAACGCTTTTGCAAGGTATACGAACGATGTTGGTATGATAAACGGTTTCGTTTGTGCCAAAGATAATAGAAGTTCATCTTGTAAAATGTCATCACGTAGGTTTTTACCATCAAGTGTTTCAAGATAATTTAAACCTGTTTTGAAAAAAAGTTCAATATCACTCGTATCGGATGACATTGGTAAAATAACACCCAATTTTATGAGTGTATCAACAATACCCTTTGTATCTTTATTTATAATAGAAATGAATATGTTTTGGAATCCTTCTTTTATATCATCACTTAACCCAATAATTAATCCAAAATCATAAAATACCAATTTTCCTTCTTTAGAAAACCCAATATTTCCCGGGTGTGGGTCAGCATGAAAAAATCCGTAGTCCATTGTTTGAATAACGTATGAATTAATGAGTGCCTGGCACACTTTCTTACCGTTTACATCTGGGTCCGATATATCGGCAAGTTTTTCAGATTCGACATATTCCATAACAATCATATTCTCATTCGATAACCCTTTGTACACCTTTGGAACTTTTACCCATTTCATTCTATTAAACGATTTACGAAAACGTATCGCATTTTCCATCTCTTTTTCGTAGTCAGTTTCCGCTAATAAGTATTCTATAGACTCGTTAAGTACATATCCTGAACCTGTACCCGTATCAACACCAATTTTTTCGAGTAAATTAACTATATCACGGACATCATCTGTATCCTGTTTCATGATATTGTATATATCGGGGCGTTTTAGTTTAACAACCACCTCTCTACCATCAGTTAATACCGCTTTATGAACTTGACCTATACTTGCAGATTTAAACGGTTCATAATCAAAACTGGAAAACATATCAGAATTAATGTGTTCTTTGATCATGGTTTCTACATAGTATTTATCAATTGATGGTACGTTATCCTGTAAAGATTCTAATTGGTTTATAAAGTCTAACGGGTATAAATCAGCCCGGGTTGATGCAATTTGTCCTAATTTGATAAATGTTGGTCCTAACTCAATTAATTGGTCCCTCGTCCATTTTCCGAATTTTACCTGATCTTTTTCAAATTGTCGTTTCCATAAAAATTTACCAGCAAATTTCCACGTTTTAGTCTTACGTATTGGTGGTATTTTTAACGCACATAGCGACATCTTACATTACACTATGAAAATTTTTTCAAATAATATTTGTGTGTATATATAAATGCGAGTTCATGTAATAGGTTCCGGACCAACCGGTATGTCAGTCGCATGGGAAATACTCAGATCCACAGACCACGAAGTTATTATATACGATCGTAAAGAATCTGCCGGTGGTTCATGGTGGGAACCATCTGGGGGTAAACGAAATTTACACGCACATAGAATCGTGTTTGATAACGCATTCGTAAACACAAATAGTTTATTCGAAGAAATGGGTATTGAATGGGATGATATATTTCAGCCCGCAGACACGCGTGTATATACTACAACGTTCAAGTATCTTAAATTTAAAGATTATTTAACTTTAACGTCACTCGCGGTACGTGTTTTAGCACAACCTGGAAAGTACAAAGGTATAAGTCTCAAAGACGCGCTCGGAGAACTCTCAGAATCGGGTAAAAAACTACTCAAAGCTTTACCTTTAATCATGGACGGGGTTGTTTGGGAAACCATGTCAGCATTTGAATTTGTAAAAAGTTTTGATCACGTGGGTATGTCTAAACAATACGTTCAAAAAGTTTCGGGTAAAGTCATGTCAGACAAAATGCAAAAAGCACTCGTAGATAAAGGTGTTAAATTTATGTTCGGGAGTGAAGTTGATAAAATTCATTATGAAAAAGATGGATATGAAGCTTCTTTTACAAACAAAACAAAAATAAAAGATGGACTCCTTGTTTTGTGTATAGATAATAGTAAAGCGTTACAATTGGTAGATGATAATTGGGGTAAAGATACCCTTAAAAAAATTGGTCCAAGTACGTACGGGTGTATTAACGTTTTGTTAGATTATGACGAACCAATCCGTTTACCTAAAACTGATTTGGAATATACAATGGAAACAGAGTTCAGTTTACAACCCGTAGTTCTTAGCGATAATAAAACCATTTCGTGTGTTATATGTAATCTTACCGAAAAAGTTTTATCAACCGATCCAGAAACATTAAAAAGTGAAGTTGTTAAACAATTGTGTGTACCACAGCCAGCGAGTATTCGTATAGGATGGGGTTCATATTGGAAAGATGGTAAATGGTCATTCGAACAATCATCAGGGGTTTTGAGTTTACATGGTCAGGTTCCATTTTACGGAGAATCTTCGAAAGTCGCTTTATGTGGTATGATGTCCGAAAGAAAAACACCATATTCGAGTATCGAAGCCGCTATAGAAGTCGGAAGATCATTTTGTCATGAAACGTTCGAAACGAGAAGACCGTTACACCCAGTTTTAATTACACACGTTTTATTTATACTTATAGTTTTGTTTCTTATTATAATATATACACGTAAAGAATGATTTTACCCGTAACTGTAACTGTTTATGAACCCATGTACGACTATAATGAAAAAAAATATATTAGGGTATCTCTACCCGATAAAGTTCGGGATTATATAAGGGAATTACATGAACATAAAACAGATCGTGTTTTATTTCCAAAAACACTCGACGATCCACTCGACGGTAACGTTTTAAAAGTAAAAGTCCCGTTTAGATACCGACGGGTCATGTGTAATGTTGATGGAGACACACCCGTTCAATCACTTAAAAGAGGTGATACAGTTCTCACTGAAATTCAGTTTAACGGGGTTTGGAATGCCCATGATCATAGTGGGTATTCGTGGGTATTGAAGTATATAAAGTATAGAAACTAATAGTAAGAAATGAGTCTTACACGCTCGGGATATCTCACAGGTGAGACACCAGAAATCAAAAAGGAACTCACGGTACGTGCCGTTGTAAATACAGAGTTCGGGTTTCCGCCGCCTCCCTTTAAGGTATTCAGAAAAACAAAAACAGGTCTATGTGTTCCCCGATTTTACGGTGAAGAAAAGTTTGGTAAAGCAAAAGAAGATCGTCGTCCTACACCAGTTAAAATATCATGTAAATTTAATGGAAAACTTCGTGATGAAACGCATCAAAATGATGCTTTGGCTGCAGCACTTAAATCTGGGCACGGCGTTCTCTCACTTCCTTGTGGCTTTGGGAAAACGACAGTATCCTTGGCCATAGCGTGTAAACTCGGGTACCGAACCATGATTGTCGTACACAAAGAGTTTCTCGCGAATCAGTGGAAAGAACGTATCCAACAGTTTTGTCCAGGTGCCACTATAGGTGTAGTACAACAGAATAAATTAGAAACAGATTGTGATTTTGTGATTGCTATGCTCCAATCACTTTCTTTGAAAGAGTATTCATTCAATGATTTCGATACTATTGGTACACTTATCGTTGACGAGGCACATCATATATGCGCAAAAGTATTTTCCCAATCCCTTTTTAAAATATGTCCTAAACATATTTTTGGACTCTCTGCAACACCGACCCGTAAAGATGGTCTTACTAAAGTTTTACATTGGTTCATGGGACCAACATTCTTTGCCGTTGAACGTGAAAATCAAGAACAAGTCGAAGTGTTTCCAATTGAATATAGATGTCCACGTTTTCAGGATCCACCACCATGTACGCGGTTCGGTAAACTTTCATTAGCGACCATGATTACAGAACTTACCGAAGATCGTGGGCGAAACATTGTTATAGCAAACCTTATCAAAAATATTCTTAAGGGAACGCGTCAAGTTCTCGTATTAAGTGATCGTCGACATCATTGTGAAGTACTCCACCAAAGTTTCAAGAAAACTTCAGGTCTGTATATGGGTGGTATGAAAGAAGTTGATTTAGCTGAATCGAGTAAAAAACAAATCATATTTGCCACGTTTAGTCAAGCACATGAAGGTCTCGATATACCTTCACTCGATACGGTTATACTTGCGACCCCTAAGTCTGATATTGTACAGTCAATTGGACGAATTATGCGCGAAACACACGGTAAAAAGAACAATCCACATATTTATGACATGTTCGACCAATGGTCTATATGTCACGCCATGTATAATAAACGTCTCAAAGTGTATCGTCAAGGTGGTTTTAAAATACCAAAACAAAAATCCGAAGAACCTAACGATTTCAGTAAAGGGAAATGCCTCATTTTACCATGAAAATAATCATTTGTATTTGTAAGAATGACTGGCTGCAACACGGGTCGTAATATACAAAAGCACAGGGGTGGCGGTGGTGGAGGTGCATCTACACTCCAGGAAGCTTTAGAAAATAGTAACATAGCTACCATAGATATAAATCTTATATCTGGTGCCGTATTTGTAGGTGATGGGGGTGGATTATCGAATATAAGTGCTGGCTCTACTTCAGGTAATTTACAGTCAGTTACCAATAATGGTGCGACTACAACAAATAAAATCACATTCTCAAATAGTGTAACTTCTTTAGAAACAAGTGGTAATGCTTTAGTCACCGGAAATGTAACCGCATCCAATTTTTTTGGTGATGGTGGTACACTCTCGAACGTCGCCGCAAATAAAAATTTTCAGGAAGTTACCGATTTCGGGTCGACGAGTTCAAATAAAATTACGTTAACGAATAGTGGTACTTCTTTAGAAACAAGTGGTAAAATAGTATCTTTAACTTTAGAAGCGAATGTCAATGCGAGTAATATAGTAACTGACGATGGAAGAGGTATTAATCAATTAAACGCGAGTAATGTTAGTATTGGAACACTTTCAATTGCACGAGGTGGGACCGGTTCGGGATCAGCTTCTACAGCTGCATCCGCCCTCGGTGTTGGAACGGAAGATTCACCCCAGTTTACGGCGATAGAATTGGGACACGCATCGGATACAACATTAGCGCGTTCGAGTGCGGGTGTTGTAACAATTGAAGGTTCGGAGATACGAACAGGAACAGTTCCGGTTGCAAAAGGTGGGACGGGTTCAACATCAGCTTCGGCGGCGGCTTCAGCCCTTGGTGTTGGAGCTGAAGATTCACCCGAGTTTACAGCCATACAGTTAGGACACGCCTCGGATACAACACTAGCGCGTTCGAGTGCAGGTGTTGTAACGATTGAAGGTGCAGAGATACGAACAGGAACGGTCCCAATTGCAAAAGGTGGGACGGGTGCGACCACTCTAGACAATTTGATAACTATGGGTACGCATACAACTGGTAATTTTGTACAAACTATAACTGGGGGTAATGGTATCACAAGTTCAGGTGCAACATCGGGTGAAAATATAGCGCACTCATTATCACTCGATCTAAAGGCAAATCACGGGTTAGTCATTGATAATACAGAACTCAAAATAGATCTCAAATCAAGTGGTGGTTTAGAGTTTAATGGTGGACAAATGCGTGTTAAAATAGACGATTCGGGTATTAATGGGGTATTACCCGTTGGCAAAGGTGGTACGGGTACGACCACCCTAAACAATTTGATAACTATGGGTACGCATACAACCGGTAATTATGTACAAACTATAACTGGAGGTAATGGTATCACGAGTTCAGGTGCAACATCTGGTGAAAATATAGCGCACTCATTATCTGTCGATACAAAAGCAAATGGGGGTTTAGTTTTTGAGTCCAATAAACTTGCTGTTAAACTAGATCATAATAATATTACGGGTAAACTCGCGGCCAGTGACGGTGGGACGGGACACGACAATTACACAATCGGACAATTACTCGTGGCTAATAGTACGTCGTCTCTAACCAAACTTACACCCGGTACATCCGGATACTTTTTAAAATCAGAAGGTGCTGGTAGTCCGCTTGTATGGTCAAATGTAGCCGCGGTAGGTTCCTCGACACCCGCGGCACTTTCTGCAGGTGACTTCTTAGTAGGTGGCCCTTTTAATGGCGCATCAGCGGCTACATTTAATGTACAAGGTGACACTGCAAATACAGCTAATAAATTGGTTGCGAGGAATGGTTCTGGTGATATAATCGTCTCTAAAATAAATGCTACAGATATAACCGCGAGTTCTACAATATCGGGAACTACTATAACTGGATCTACGAAATTGGTAGGACATGTAAACGAAGCGAGTACGAATAAAAATGTATTCGGAAATACTATAACCGCAGGTACGAAATTGGTAGGACATGTAAACGAAGCGAGTACGAATAAAAATGTATTCGGAAATACTATAACTGCGGGTTCTACAATATCGGGAACTACTATAACCGCGAGTACGAAATTGGTAGGACATGTAAACGAAGCGAGTACGAATAAAAACGTATTCGGAAATACTATAACCGCGGGTTCTACAATATCGGGAACTACTATAACTGGATCTACGAAATTGGTAGGACATTTAAACGAAGCGAGTACGAATAAAAACGTATTCGGAAATACTATAACCGCGGGTACGAAATTGGTAGGACATGTAAACGAAGCGAGTACGAATAAAAACGTATTCGGAAATACTATAACTGCGGGTTCTACAATATCGGGAACTACTATAACCGCGAGTACGAAATTGGTAGGACATGTAAACGAAGCGAGTACGAATAAAAACGTATTCGGAAATACTATAACCGCGGGTTCTACAATATCGGGAACTACTATAACTGGATCTACGAAATTGGTAGGACATTTAAACGAAGCGAGTACGAATAAAAACGTATTCGGAAATACTATAACCGCGGGTACGAAATTGGTAGGACATGTAAACGAAGCGAGTACGAATAAAAACGTATTCGGAAATACTATAACCGCAGGTACGAAATTGGTAGGACATATAAACGAAGCGAGTACGAATAAAAATGTATTCGGAAATACTATAACCGCGGGTACGGATGGATTTGTAGATTCTACTTTTACAAACAAAGGTGTTATATATGCCAATTCAACTGGTAAATTAGTAAGTACCGCTTTAGGTACAGTTGGACAGGTTATTAAAGCGGATACAAATGGTGTTCCAGTGTGGGCTGCTGCCACTGGGAGTAGTGGTGGTAATTACTGGACAGAGCACACTAACGGTACCGATGTATACCGAACTTCTGGTAATGTTGGTATTGGAACTACAAACCCAGCATACCCATTAGATGTTGTTGGTACAGTAAATGCAACTTCATTCAGGGGTGATGGTACGAATTTGACAAATATTACAGCAGGGAGTATAACATCCGAAGCATCCAGAACTATACAAATTTCAACAATTCAAGTTCAAGGTGGAAGTTGGGACGTCAGATAAGTATAAAATTAATATAACTAAACTATAGTATAATGTCAGGTTCTGGTAGTAGTTATAATGGAAACAATACAGGATCGACAGATTCTGAATATATAACTGAAGTAGATCAATCACATGCTTTAAGATATTGGGTACCTACCGCCTCTAAATTGTCACGTGGTAAAAAGGGTATAATTCAAAGAATGTTTACAGGTGAAGCACTAAATAATTTGTGTAACGTATACGTTTATAATGAAACATCAAAACTTTGGTACCACGAACACACAATTCAAGGTAATTCATCTGAAGATTTTGGTAGATCACTCGACGGAACGGATAATGCAGATATGGTAGCTATAGGTGCACCCGGGACATGGTTTGGATCTGTATCGAATATATCAGGTTACGCGAGAGTATTCACTAAAAATGGTTCTGGTAATGGATGGACACAGAGAGGTTCTGATGTATCACAACAAGGGGGGTTTGGACACTCCGTCGCTTTATCCCAATACGACGGTAACATATTAGTTGTTGGTGCACCTTTCTACAATACACTAGTACCAAGTAGTAGCGGTAATATTCAATTTAATAGTATACCCGTATCCGAAGGTAAAGTTTATATATACAAGTGGAATGGTACTACTAATTATACTTTACAACAAACATTAAATTCACCTTCGGGAACTTTATCTGGATTTCCTGCAACTTGGAAAAATTTCTATTTTGGGTATTCCTTAGGTATAACAGATATAGGTGATAAGATAATCGTGGGTGAACCATCAATAAGAAATATTTGGTATGAACCAGATCAAATACAGGGAGGAGCGAATACCGTATGGACAACTGATTCATTTCAATATACCGGTAATGCACACGTTTACGATAATGCTACCGTTTTATCCGGTGGTTCGTCGTGGACCAGTAACGTTTCTATGACATCTGTTATAGGTACAACTGGTATAGGTACGACATATGATACAAACCCTTTAAAAGTTAGATGGTTAGATGCACTTGGCACATCTGTAGATATAAACCGGGCGGGTACGCGTATATTAGCAGGTGGACCCGGAAGTTATGGTACATCAAACACGGCTCCACACGCCATGTCAGGGAGAATATACACACTCGATTGGGATCCGGTTGATGCAGAATGGAAAGAAATGGGGGAAGTTGCTAAACATATAGTTGCACCCCAAGGTAACATGTTACTTGGAAAGACTGCACGTTTTGACGGTTCGGGTAGGCGCATAGTTTCTGGTGCCACAGGTTTCGTAGATCATATAACATATAATAAAGGTAATATTCTCATATTCGATTTTAATGGGGATCAGTGGGTAAGTTTCCCAAATGAAATGGTTGAATTAGCGGGTTCATTCTTTTACTGGACGAATTATCAACATAAGTTAGGTGAATCTATATCGATTGATGGTGAAGGTGAAATGATAGCTATAGGAAAAGTTGAACACCATTATGACCTTTATAATCCCACGGCGTCTCCAGCTGCTCAAGTTTCTGGAGGTTTTACTGTTGATAATATAACATACATAGGGGGTGCAACTACATCCGTAGGTGGTTCGGATAGTCAAATTAGTACAGGTGCATCAACTATTTGGGTATACAATATCAGTCAGTCTATGGTTATTAAAGGTAACGTAACGATAGGTGGATATATTCAAGGAACTGGTATATCAATAGGTACAAATGATGATTCGAGTACAAGTAATAAAAGTATATACTTTGGTGGTTCAAAATCAGATAATGCGTATGAACTCACAGTTATAGAAAACCGGGTTTATGAAGCTGAGGAAAAAGCCGAACTATTAATTTTTAAAGGTAACGATAACGCGGATGCATCTGGTGGTGGTACATACGGTCCAGATAGAATACGATTAAAAGGTGGTCAAATAGTGTTTGATTTGAATGCGGGGTACGATAGAACAGCTGAAGATATACGCGCTGTCATGCACAGAAACGCCGGTGGGGCTGGTATGTTAGGTATAAATGTTACTTCACCGACCGAAGTTATACACGTAGATGGAAAAATTAAGGCTACACAGGGGTTTATAGGTAGCGCTACAGAACTAACAGGTTTAAATTTTCATTATATAAATAGACAAAATGATTTAAAATTTGGTCAAGCTGGAGCTACACAATCATCTACAACGTGGGGAGATATAACATTAGGTTCTTCGATAGCGTATCCGACGCTTGCATTAAATAGTAATTCGCAATCTGGATATACGGTGACTGCATCTACAGATTCAGTTAATGCATGGAAAGCGTTTAATGATGTCACTTCGGGGGGTCACAGTACGGATGTATGGGAAATAGGTGCAGATGACACTTATAGTAATAGTACTTATATAGGTTCAACAGAAAGAGTTTCTGGGTATAAAGGTGAGTGGATAGAAATTCAATTACCAAATTCAATTTTCGTCGAAAAATTAGATATATACGTTACGCGTGAGGAATATCAACCAAGACGATTACATATGTTCGGTAGTAACGATGGTGTAACATACGATCTTATACAATATTCAGGTGATTTAGGTGATTATTGGCTCGGAACTGACAATGCTTATGGAACAGTATTCACTAGGACCCCCGATGTTATTAATGAAAGTTCGTACAATAGAATTTTAATGATTGTGAATGGTCTTGCCGGTGGATCGAATGCACAATATTGGAAAGATATTAATATTTATGGTAAAATTGGTACATTCACTCCAAATGTGAAACTCGATTATACTGGTAAAATAGGTATATTAAACGTTAATCCATCTTATCCGTTAGACGTTACGGGTGATATTAACTTAACGGGTGATTTAAGAATTGGTGGAGTCGCACAATCGTTTGGTGGCGGTGGTTCTTCCGTAGAAAGTGCAGCATCTTATTTTAGGGTTATAGTACAGAATAATAAATTTGTGATAGACGCTAGTCAACAACCAACAATAACGCTATATAGGGGTGTTACGTATAGATTCGATCAATCTAATAGTTTGAATGGATCACATCCTTTTAGAATATCAACCACTACCGAAGGTGGAGATGCACCGGGGACATCTTATATCGGTTCAAACGGATCCTCGGGGTCGTATCGACAATACATCGTACCTGACAGTGCACCCAATACTATGTATTACAATTGTTCAAATCACTCAGGTATGGGTGGTACTATAAACATTATATCTGGAATTGTCAATACAAGTGGTCTAGTAGCATCAAATGTGTTTATGCAAAACAACGTGGGTATTGGAACAAATTCACCAAAGGCGTATCTACACGTAAAAAGAGATGTATCATCTGGAGAATCTAATGTATACATACAGTCATACAGTGATAGTGCAGGTGATCGAGCAGCTTTATTTTTAGGTACGCCACATGTTAATGCTGTAGATGCCCAACCCAAGTGTGCTATAATAGCAGACACAGTTGGTTGGAGTCGCGCAAATTTACACTTTTGTCTTGAAACAACGCAAAATAATGGTAGTGCTTATAGGGCGAGTACGTCTAACTCGAGAATGATGATAGATGGTACAAGTGGTAATGTTGGTATTGGAATATCTAGTCCAACATCCGGAAAACTTCAAATACAAGGGTCGGCATCAACATATTTATCGTATGGATATTTAAATGTATATGGTTCAACGGGACAATCTACTGGTACTAACAGTTACTCTATATACGCAAATGAAAGAATTGCGGGTGCAGAGTTTAATGCGTTTTCAGATAGTCGAATAAAAAAGAATGTGGTCGATATAAACGATAGTTCTGCACTCGACAAAATTCGTCTTCTCGAACCCAAAATATACAATTATATCGATGAACAACAGAAAGGAACGAGTAACGTGTACGGTTTTATCGCCCAAGAAGTCTCAAACGTTTTACCGTATGCGGTTACGGTAAGCGAAGGTGATATTCCAAATATACTTACGAACTCTAATGTAAGTGTTACGAGTGATAGTAACGTACTCGAACTTCGTTTAGATACCACGGTTGAAGGTTTAACTTTATCGAATACGTCAAATATAAATATCACGACTGATAATAATCAATACCTCACTGTACCCGTACTTACATTTTCGGGAAGTAATGTCATAACAATACAAAATAATGATAAGTTTAGTAATGTTACGGGTGCATATATACACGGGGAGCATATTCATGATTTTCACCATTTAAATAAAGATGCTATATGGGCGGTTTCCACTGCGGCTTTACAGGAAGTAGATAGACAATTACAAGCTGAAAAGACGAAAGTTTCGACTTTAGAAACACAAGTCGTTGATCTATTAGCGCGTGTTACCGCACTTGAAAATAACTAATTGATTTACCATTCTGGAAAATGTCAGAATGGTAGAAAGTTTTGTTTACTTACTTTCGTGATGGGAGCGTGTCCATGATTGCTAAGGCGATAACACCTGCAATAAAGAACAAAACAACATAATTACACTCCGTATCTTCTCCTCTACCAGTAGAATTTTTACCTTTCTCCTGGACTGGGACTGATACTTCTCGTGAAGGTCTCGGCCTTTCGATAGGATCTTCGTCTAATGGACAATAACCTATCATATACTATATTTTACAAATTAATTTCGACTGATTTTTTCTTTCGACCGCGTTTAGCTTTGGTCTGAGTAACTTTAACTTCACGCAATTCTCCATCACCCCCTCCTTCAACATCACCTGATATTGGTGCCTCGGCAATATCCGAAATATCATCATCTTCGTCATCGTCTACAACAATTTGTTCCTGTGCTGGAATACTCGTCGTGTTCATGGGTGGTGTTGGTGGCATCATAATGTTACCCATGAGACTGGAAATATCAAACCCAGGACCTTGCATTTCATGTGGTTCGCCGTTATCAGAC
>Ga0307488_10000693_pt1 | contig 28093 bp, 22 predicted proteins | sample SB02metaG_FD_202248 | JGI IMG/M metagenome (GOLD analysis project Ga0307488, IMG submission 202248) | Sea-ice brine microbial communities from Beaufort Sea near Barrow, Alaska, United States - SB 0.2 | ecosystem: Environmental > Aquatic > Marine > Coastal | place: USA: Alaska | collected...
GTTAAACAGTTAACCATGGAGTTAAGAGGATGATTTCTGTTTCATTATCTTGGATTGCTGAAAAAGTAGAAGGTACTTTAAACACAAAAAGTGTTGAAGAATTAAAAATTAAAGGCGTTAGTACAGATACGCGAACCTTGGAGCCAGGCGATTTGTTTATCGCGTTATCGGGTCCTAATCACAATGCCCATGAACATCTTTTCAAGGCCCTTGAGAAAGGAGCCGCCGCTATCGTTGTCAGTCAGCCTGTTGATTGTCCACTACCGTTGATATTGGTAGAAGATACTAAAGCTGCTTTGGGTAAATTAGGCGCAGCGGTTAAACAAGAAGTAAACCCAAAAACCGTCGGAATTACAGGAAGTAGTGGCAAAACCACAGTCAAAGAAATGGTGGCATCTATCCTATCGGTAAAGGGTAATGTGTTATTTACCAAAGGCAATTACAATAATGATATTGGTGTGCCATTGACGTTACTACGACTTGAGAAACAACACGAATATGCAGTGATCGAAATGGGGGCTAATCACTTGGGTGAAATAGCCTACACCACGAATTTAGTCAAACCAGATGTCGCTACAATTGTAAACGCGGCAGCTTCACATTTAGAGGGGTTTGGTAGTTTATTTGGTGTCGCTAGGGCCAAAAGCGAAATATTTAAAGGTTTGGGCACAAAAGGCACTGCAATCCTAAATCGTGATAGTCAATTCTATTCATTTTGGGAAGGTAAGACATCGCATTTGAATTGTTTAACGTTTTCTCCTGAGTCAGGGGACGGTGACTACCGTGCAGAGGATATAGCGATGGGAATGGATGGATGTGCTGAATTTGAGCTAGTTTGCCCAACTGGACGAGCCGCTATTCGCATGAGTATACCCGGTACGCACAATGTTGGGAATGCACTACTTGCCGCTGCATTATCCATTAACGTCGGCGCAAATTTAGAAGAAGTTCAGTTAGGGTTATTTAACATGCGCGAAGTAGGTGGGCGTTTAAACGTGAAACAGTTAACTAATCAAATTCGTTTACTAGATGACACTTATAATGCAAATGTCGCTTCTGTGCATGCAGCAATAGATTTATTAGCCACCTTTTCAGGAAATAGAATTTTTGTGTTTGGCGATATGGCAGAACTGGGTGACAAAGCACGTTATTACCATGAACAGGTGGGTGAATATGCAAAATCAAAAGGCATTACATCAATCTATTCACTGGGGGTATTGAGTCAATTTGCAAGCGCGGTTTTTGACAATAATGGTTTCCATTTTGATAGTAAAGAGGCACTTATTGAGATGCTCAATGAGAACGTCGCTGAGGAACAGCGAAACATTAGCATTTTAGTAAAAGGCTCAAGAAGTTCAAAAATGGAATTAGTTGTAAAAGCAATAGAGGAAAGCCCCGTGGGAAAGTCCGAAAGGCGTAGGGAGCATATTGCATGTTAATTTGGCTAGCCGAATGGCTAACGCAGTTTGATGCCAGTTTTAACGTTGTGCAGTATTTAACCCTGCGTGCAATTTTAAGCACGTTAACCGCCTTGCTCATTGCTATTCTCATTGGCCCAAAAATGATCCGCTGGTTACAAACGATGCAAATTGGACAGACAATTCGTGATGACGGACCTCAAAGTCATTTGTCAAAAGCGGGAACGCCCACTATGGGTGGCTTGTTAATATTAGCCGCCATTTTAATTAGTATATTGCTATGGGCAGATCTTACTAATAAATATGTGTTAGTTACTCTCTTGGTAATGGTTGCATATGGCGTAGTTGGCTTTGTTGACGATTACCGTAAAGTCATTCGTAAAGATGCCAAAGGCTTAATTGCTCGCTGGAAATACTTCTGGCAATCAGTTATCGCTGTTGTAGTGTCAGCGTTTTTGTACTACACCGCAAATCCGGAAATTGCGGCTGAAACTGCACTGCTCGTTCCGTTCTTTAAAGATGTAATGCCACAGCTAGGTATTTTTTATATGGTCATTGCTTACTTTGCATTAGTTGGCACCAGCAATGCCGTCAACTTAACCGACGGGCTGGACGGTTTAGCCATTGTTCCTATTATTTTAGTCGCTGGCGCATTCGCTATATTCGCTTACGTTACTGGCAATATTAACTTTTCTGCTTATCTGAATATTCCATTCATTCCGATGACCAGTGAGTTGGTAATAGTGTGCACGGCAATAGTTGGTGCTGGACTCGGATTCTTATGGTTTAACACTTATCCGGCACAAGTTTTTATGGGCGATGTTGGTTCTCTTTCACTCGGAGCGACACTTGGATTATTAGCGATTTTAGTTCGCCAAGAAATTGTATTTATCATCATGGGCGGCGTCTTCGTGGTTGAAGCACTGTCGGTGATACTGCAAGTGGGATCATTTAAAATACGCGGAAAACGTATTTTTAGAATGGCTCCGATACATCATCACTACGAATTAAAAGGGTGGCCAGAGCCTCGCGTTATAGTGCGGTTTTGGATTATTTCATTAATTTTAGTCCTTATTGGACTGGCAACTTTGAAGTTGAGATAAATGAATAAGGATTTAGCGCATCAGTCAATTGCCGTTGTAGGCTATGGTATTACCGGGCGCGCATGTGTCCGGTTTTTACTTTCTCAACACGCAATGGTTTGTGTGCTCGACCGGGATGTAAATATTCAAGAAAAGGTTATTAATGAGCCTCATGTTACCTCTGCTGTTTTCGAGCCTGAAATATCTTTATCCGCATTTTCAATTGTGGTTGTTAGCCCGGGTGTAGACCCGCACTTGCCATGTTTTAAAAATTATCGCCAACAAGGTGGGCGATTAATTGGCGATATTGAACTATTCGCTTGGTTTAATAAAACACCACTGATTGGGATCACCGGTTCAAACGGCAAAACTACAGTCACTGATATGTTAGGCAAAGTACTCAATAGTGCGGGTTTAAATGTTGAGTTGGCAGGAAATTATGGTAAGTGTGCCGTTGATTTATTATTAGAAGAAGCGAGTAGAGAAAAACCACTAGATGTAGTGGTCTTAGAATTGTCGAGCTACCAATTAGAGATGACGGAATCACTGCAACTTGAGTTTGCGACAATACTAAATATTACCGAGGACCACTTAGATCGCCATGGTAGTTTTGAGGCCTATAAAATAGCCAAACAACGTATCTTTAAAATGGCAAAAAATATTATAACTTGCCGAGATGAAGCTCTTAGTTATCCTGTAGACATGCAATTGACTACTTCGGCTATTAGCAACACTGCACCTCGCATCTGCGCCGAAGTAGGTCTGTTGAATAATGCAACAGGATATTCTATTGGTAAAACAATGGCACCTCAATTTTCATCAAATTCAAATGTTGTTGCTACCGCCGTTAATCCGATCAACCCGGCAACAGAGTCCACCGTTCAATTTAATGGCATGGCCTTATTTGCGCTTTGTGATTTACAGTTAAAAGGCTCGCACAATCATATTAATGCCATGATTGTGCTGGCGATATGTGATCAGTTAGCACTCGATAGAAGTCTGACTATTAAGGCTATTTGTGATTATAAAGGGTTACCTCATCGTTTCGAGACTATCCGAGTATCGACCCTCACTATTGCTGGCAAGACTTCAACGATTACGTGGATTAATGATTCGAAGGCGACCAATGTCGGAGCGTGTCAGGCTGCCCTAGCTTGTTTCGTAAAGTCAGATGATTATCTCATATTAATAGCCGGTGGAGATGCGAAAGGTGTGGACTTATCACCTCTAAAAGAAATGATTGATACACAAGTAAAGCAACTCATTGTGCTAGGTAAAGATGCACTCAAATTTATCGAGCTGATCCCCAATGCAATTCATGTTGGCGATTTACACGAAGCGGTTTCAATCTCATTGTCACTATTAAAAAAAGCGGATTACGTAAATGCGGTAGTCTTACTTTCCCCAGCCTGTGCAAGTCTTGATATGTTCGTTAACTATGAAGATAGGGGTAAAAGTTTTGCCAGCGCTGTTATTGAGCAGGTGGCGTAATGGCAAATTCCAACTTATCTCCTAGCAATAAATTATCTGCTCTTTTTGCTGCTAGACATGAGGCATCGGCCGAGAATGATACGGCACAAAACCGTCCCTATGACTTGGTTTTAGTCTTAATTGCGTTGACGTTGTTTGCGATTGGTTTTGTAATTGTGACATCCGCTTCAATGCCGATTGGTGAAAGACTGCATGGTAATCCATTTCACTTCGCGATTAGGCACGCTATTTATATAGGCTTAGCTCTTATTGCTGCGATGATAGTGCTTAATTTACCAATGAATTTTTGGCGTGTCGCTAACCCGTATTTACTATTGGTGGCTATCGTTTTGTTGGTCGCCGTTCTCATTATTGGTCGCACAGTTAACGGTAGTACAAGATGGATTGTTATTGGTCCTATTACCATCCAAGCGGCCGAGCCCGCCAAGTTATTTTTCTTCTGCTATCTGGCCGGTTATTTGGTTAGAAGATACGAAGAAATCACAGAAAATTTTAAAGGTTTTGTAAAGCCTTTGGCTGTCTTTTTCCTACTCGCGTTGTTATTACTCAATCAACCTGACTTGGGCACCGTTATTGTTATGTTTGCCACAACGATAGGGTTACTGTTTCTAGCGGGCGCTAAATTGTGGCAATTTTTTGGTTTAGTATTTACAGGTGTGTTAGCGGTTGTGGCGTTAATACTTTTTGAGCCTTACCGCGTCAAGCGTGTTACTGCCTTCCTTGATCCTTGGGCTGATCCATTCGGGTCCGGTTATCAATTAACGCAATCCCTAATGGCCTATGGTCGTGGTTCTTGGTTTGGCCAAGGTTTAGGCAATAGCCTACAGAAGTTAGAGTTTTTACCTGAAGCGCACACCGATTTTATCATGGCAATATTAGCCGAAGAATTAGGTTATATCGGCGTGTTAGTCGTTTTATTATTAATCCTTTCGATGGTTGTGATTGCGCTCCGTATTGGCAATAAAGCGATGAAACAAGATCGACCGTTTGATGCATTTTTAGCTTACGGTATTGGTATTTGGTTTAGTTTTCAAACCGCTGTCAATGTTGGGGCAAGCACCGGTATATTGCCAACTAAAGGATTAACCTTGCCGTTGGTCAGTTATGGTGGTTCTTCACTTATCGTTATGGCAATCGCCGTCGCCATATTATTACGTATCGATTTTGAACTTAGAGTTGATGGTGTGCAGGCATTAAAGCGCGGTAGAAACGGTAAAAAAACAAATAAGACAATCAATAGTATAAAAATCGAACAGACAAAAGCGAGCGGTGCGCCAGAGGTTGCCGATGATGTTTGATGCTAATGACACGAGTAAAAAGCGACCCTTGTTAGTCATTATGGCTGGAGGCACGGGGGGTCATGTGTTCCCTGGATTAGCTGTTGCAAACGAAATAACTCAACAAGGTTGGCGAGTTGAATGGTTCGGTAGTGCAGATAAAATGGAAGCGGAAGTGGTTCCTAAAAATGGATTTCCAATTCACTTTCTTGATGTAAAAGGGGTGCGTGGCAAAGGTATTGTTACCAAATTATACGCTCCTTTTATGTTGATATCTGCAGTTCTTCAAGCTCGCACAATACTGAAGTCCTTAAATCCAAACGCTGTACTAGGTATGGGTGGATTTGCCAGTGGCCCAGGCGGTATTGCAGCTTGGACATTAGATATTCCTATCGTTATACACGAACAAAATGCTATTTTTGGGCTGACTAATAAATGGTTAGCTAAAGTTGCAAAGCGGGTACTTTGCGGCTTTGACGTGGATGCATCTGTAATGGAAAGTAAATCGCCCAGTAACGTGGAATTCGTTGGCAATCCTGTACGAGCTGAGTTTTTTAGCGCGATTAAAACTCAACGCAATGATGACACTTTTCGTTTTCTTATTGTGGGTGGCAGTTTAGGGGCATTAGCTCTAAACAAAATAGTCCCGGATGTTATTAATCAACTTCGTGACAAACACGCTATTAAGGTTGTCCACCAAGCAGGTAAAGGTAAAGCTGAACCGGTAAAATTGCGCTACGGGCAATTGTCGCATTTGTCGCAAAAAACGCAGAAGCCGCAAAAAAATGCGCTTGCTGAAGGATCAGAAAATACGGTCCTCGAATTTATTGATGATATCCCTGATGAGTTTGCGAAAGCTGATATCGTAATATGTCGCGCAGGAGCTCTCACCGTTTCGGAAGTTGCGGCTACTGAAAGTTGTGCCATTTTTGTACCTCTACCAATTGCAGTTGATGATCATCAAACCTACAATGCTCGATCGCTGAGTGATAAACACGCTGCAATACTAATTCAACAAGACAAACTAGCTGAAAACTTGTATTCACAGCTAGATGACTTGCTATCAAACCCGGAAAAAATAATAGAGATGGGGCGTAAAGCGAGATCGCTTTGTATCCAAGACGCCACGCTAAAAGTAACTTCTGCCATAGTGCAAGAAGGCATGAGGGACACATTGTGATAACCAAGAATAAATCATCTATAATTTCTGATACAGATCAACATGACAACAGTGCAGCATTGATGCCGCATAAAATGCGTCGAGTGCAAAAGCTACATTTTATTGGTATTGGTGGCGCAGGCATGGGTGGGATAGCGGAAGTTGTTTTAAATTTAGGTTATCAAGTTTCTGGCTCCGATATGAAACGCAGCAGTATGACGGCTCGTTTGACTGAATTAGGAGCCGAAATTTTTATAGGGCATTCAGCTGACAACATTCAGCAAGTAGATGCAGTGGTTGTATCGAGTGCAATTAATAAATCTAATCCTGAAATACAAATCGCTACCGAACAGCGGATCCCTATCATTCGTCGTGCAGAGATGTTGGCAGAGCTAATGCGTTTTCGTTATGGCATTGCAGTAGCTGGAACGCATGGTAAAACGACGACGACTAGTTTGATTGCGACTATATTTTCACAAGCTAAACTCGATCCTACCTATGTGATCGGCGGACTGTTAAATAGCGCAGGTACCAATGCAAAATTAGGCGCCAGTAAATATCTTATTGCTGAAGCTGATGAAAGTGATGCTTCATTTTTGCATTTGCAACCGACATTGTCTGTGATCACCAATATTGAAGCGGATCACTTGGAGGCTTATCAAGGCGATTTTTCGAAAATGAAAAATGCCTATGTTGAATTTCTTCACAACTTACCCTTTTATGGTTTAGCGGTTGTTTGTGGTGATGATCCTGTTGTGCAGGAAATCTTGCCAAAAGTGGGTCGTAAATATCTTACTTATGGCCAATTAGATGGCAATGACTATCAAGCAATTAATGTTCGTTATGAACTTAATTACAGTTACTTTACAGTTAAACGCAAAGACAAAACGGCTCTTCAAGTTAAGCTTAGTTTGCCGGGTATCCACAATGTGTTGAATGCGACAGCTGCCATAGCTGTGGCAACAGATGAGGATATTAATGATGAGGATATCTTATTGGCATTGCAAAGTTTTCAAGGTATCGGTCGACGCTTTCAAGTGCTTGGGCAGTTTACCCAAGATTATGGCGATACAATTTTGGTAGATGATTACGGGCATCATCCCACCGAAGTGGCTATGACTATTGCTGCAGCTCGCAATAATTGGCCACAAAAGCGGATTGTGATGATTTACCAACCACATAGATATTCGCGCACACGTGACCTGTACGAGGATTTTGTCGAAGTATTGTCACAAGTTGATGTACTCTTATTACTTGATATTTATGCTGCTAGCGAAGAGCCAATTGACGGGATTGACAGCAAATCATTGTGTCGCTCAATCCGTCAGCGCGGCAAACTAGAACCCATTTACGTGAGTTCGCAGAAAAACCTGTATAAAATTTTAGCTGACGTGATGAATGACGCGGATGTATTATTTGCCCAAGGTGCAGGTAATATTGGTGATATAGCGCAATCAATCGCTCGTACTCAATTAAGTAAGACGGCATTGTTGAAAAAGGCAGGCGATGCATGAATAAATCAGTAACCAGTACACAAGATATTGCTGCATTTGGAAAAGTAGCTGTCTTATTCGGTGGAAATTCCGCTGAACGTGAAGTGAGCTTGGCGTCAGGTATTGCTGTGCTTAACGCATTGCTAAGCGCAGGCGTAGACGCTAAAAAATTCGACCCTGCCGAAAACCCCATTGGCGATCTTGTGTCATTAGGTTTCGACCGTGCATTTATTATCCTACATGGGAGAGGCGGTGAAGATGGCAGCATGCAAGGTGCACTGCAGTTGCTTGGGATCCCCTACACAGGAACTGGTGTGTTGGGCTCAGCATTGGCCATGGATAAGGTGTATTCGAAGCAAGTTTGGTCAACGTTAGCTTTACCCACTGCAGATTATAAAGTGGTAACAAAAGCACAAGTGAACTCAGCTACAAAACCAAATTACACTGAGATTTTAGTGCACTTATCTGGGGTTGCTATGGTCAAGCCCGCTCGCGAAGGTTCGAGTATAGGCATGGCAAAAGTGAGCAGCGCTGTCGAGCTTGAAAATGCGGTGGATCAAGCGCTTGAATATGACGACGATGTATTGGTTGAACAATACATTAATGGTCCTGAGTATACGGTAACTATTTTAAATGGTGTCGCGTTACCGTCAATTCGTATGGCAACACCGCATGTTTTTTATGATTATGATGCCAAATACAATGACAAAACGACAGAGTATCATTGTCCTAGCGGTTTGGACGAAGCTACCGAAAAGAGCATCGGCGAGCTTGCGCTAAGTGCATTTAAAGGACTTTCAGGCAAAGGTTGGGGAAGAGTCGATTTGATGCGTAACGAACTTGGCAACTTTATGCTGCTTGAATCTAATACCGTGCCGGGTATGACGAAAACGAGCCTAGTGCCAAAAGCAGCCGAGCAGGCAGGACTAAGCTTTGAGCAGTTGGTATTGCAAGTACTAGCGTCAAGTCTGGAGTAACAGAGTGACAAAGGGCGATTTAACCAAACAAGGACGCAATGTTCCCAAACGTACACCAAGCAATGGTGAACTTGTTTATAGCCCAAGCACGGCAGATGATTCAAATGAAGCGGATCCATTCATAGATGACTTTGATGAATTTGATGACGGCCCAAGAAGTGGTAAAATACAAGGACCCAACGGACTGGTTGGTTTCATTGTTTTTTTGTTTGTCATTGTTGGTTTCATTTACGCTGGAATACAGGTTATAAAGTGGCTCGAAGATGAGCAACAATTGCCTGTACAAAAAATTATTTTTAGTGGTCAAAGAAACGTTTTAGAAGATGCGCAAATGGAAGCGATTATCCGAAAAAACCAAAAAGGCAGTTTTTTCGCATTAGACGTCAATAAAGTGCACGAAATTTTGGAGGACATGCCTTGGGTTTACAGAGCTTCAGTACGAAAACGTTGGCCAAGCAACTTGCATATTTATCTAGTGGAACAAGCGCCTGTTGCAATCTGGAATGCTGACCTATTATTGAATACACAAGGTGACATTTTTGATGGTGGCGATCCAAACCAAAAATTACCGCAATTATTTGGACCTGGTGGAAGTGAAAAAACGGCATTAGCCGGATTCAATGCGATGCAGTCATTGTTAAGCTCAACAGGTCTCACCATTAATGAGTTATTTTTGAGTGAAAGATTCGCTTGGAGAGTCGAATTAAGTAACGGAATACGGTTAAATATAGGACGTCAGCAGTTTATTGATCGATTGCAAAACTTTATTGACGTTTTTCCGCTGTTACAGGCACAAAATAAGGCGATTAATTACATCGATTTGCGGTATGATATTGGTCTTGCTGTGGGCTGGCAAAAAAATGATAAAAAAGAATAAGAAATTACAGAGAATAATGACTAAAATGAGTGATATTAATCATGTCTAAAACTACGGAAAGAGACCTCATTGTCGGTTTAGACATCGGAACCAGCGTAATCAAAGCTATTGTCGGCGAATTGCTTGACGATGATAGCATTAGTATTATCGGCGTTGGCACGCATAAGTCTCGAGGAATGGACAAGGGCGGTGTGAATGATTTGAACCTCGTTGTTCAGTCAGTAAGACAAGCGGTTAATGAAATGGAATTGATGGCCGACTGCAGTGTATCCTCAGTATTTATGTCAATTTCAGGGCGTCACGTTCAGTGTCAGAACGAGAGCGGAATGGTGCCCATCAATAATCAAGAAGTAACTCAAGACGACGTTGATAATGTAATCCATGCTGCACGCTCAGTACCAATGGCGGCTGAACGTAAGTTACTTCATGTGTTACCGCAAGAATTTGTTATCGATGTGCAAGAAGGGATTAAAAATCCAATCGGCATGTCGGGTGTAAGAATGGAGGCCGCTGCGCACATTATTACCTGTGCTGAAGATATGGCTAAAAACCTCGTCAAATGTGTGGAAAGTTGTGGTTTGAGTGTTGATCAAACTATCTTTTCAGCGTTAGCGTCTAGTTACGCCGTATTGACTGATGATGAGCGTGAACTAGGTGTCTGCGTTATTGATATCGGTGGTGGTACCATGGATATAGTGATTTATACTGATGGCGCCATTCGTCATACCGCTGTTATTCCATTGGCAGGTAATCAAATAACCAGCGATATTGCTAAAATCTTCCGCACGCCTATGAGCAATGCGGAAGACATTAAAACCAAATATGCATGTGCACTGAAAGACATGGTGAGCATGGAAGAAAGTATTGAGGTGCCAAGTGTTGGCGGCCGACCGGCAAGAATAATGTCGCGGCATACTCTGGCCGAAGTTATAGAGCCAAGATACCAAGAGCTGTTTGAATTAGCTTACGAGCAAATCAAAGCGAGTGGTTTAGAAGAACAAATTGCTGCCGGCCTCGTCCTTACTGGCGGAACAGCCAAAATGGAGGGGGCGGTAGAGTTTGCTGAGGAAATATTCCAAATGCCAGTAAGGGTTGGAAAGCCTCACTCAGTCAAGGGTTTGGCTGAATATGTTGATGATGCCTGTTTTGCTACAGCAGTGGGTCTGTTACAGTATGGCAAACAAAATATAAATAATAAAAGAACGTCTTCGAAGAAAGGCGAAGAAAGCGTGTTAAAACGCATCCAAAGCTGGTTTAAAGGCGAATTTTAGGGGGCCTTTAAGCGCTAAAACAATATGAAACCGACATAACAAAACAAATAGGTTTCAGTATACCGGAGAAGCAGAATGTTCGAACTAATGGACAGTCAAAGCGACGAAGCCGTCATTAAAGTAGTTGGCGTCGGAGGTGGCGGTGGTAACGCCGTCGAATATATGGTCAAGCAAGTGATCGAAGGTGTAGAGTTTATCGCCATGAATACCGATGCGCAGGTATTGAAGACGTCAAGTGCTCACATTAAATTACAGATCGGTAACGAAGTTACGAAAGGGCTGGGTGCTGGCGCAGATCCAAACGTCGGCCGTGAGGCAGCTCAAGAAGACCGTGAAAAAATCCGTCAAACGCTGGAAGGCGCTGATATGGTGTTCATCACGGCTGGAATGGGTGGTGGAACGGGCACAGGTGCGGCACCAGAAGTTGCCCGAATTGCGAAAGAAATGGGGATCTTAACCGTTGCGGTTGTCACTAAACCTTTCCCATTCGAAGGCAAGAAACGCTCTGATTTTGCCAATCAAGGTATTGCGGAGCTCTCAAAGCACGTTGATTCATTGATTACGATACCAAATGAAAAATTATTAAAAGTAATGGGCAAAGGCACTCCGTTGCTACAAGCGTTCATTGCAGCTAATGATGTATTACGTGGAGCTGTTCAAGGTATTGCTGAACTTATTACCCGCCCAGGTTTGATAAATGTCGATTTTGCCGATGTGAAAACGGTTATGTCAGAAATGGGTACAGCAATGATGGGAAGCGGTGTTGGTCGTGGTGAAGATAGGGCTGAAGAAGCTGCTGAAGCTGCAATCGCTTGTCCTCTTCTCGAAGACATAGACTTGTCAGGCGCACGCGGCATACTAGTTAACATCACCGCAGGGCTAGATTTTGCTATCGACGAGTACGAAATCATTGGTAATGCAGTTAAAGCGTTTGCATCTGAAAATGCAACAGTTGTGGTTGGTACGGTTATCGATCCAGAATTGACGGATGAAGTTCGCGTTACTGTTGTTGCAACGGGTATTGGTGCGGAACGTAAGCCGGATATTAGCTTGGTAAATGATAATGCTCGGGTAAGTATGGGCAGAGACTATGGTACTAGTTCGAGAGATAGCAGATCGACTGGCGGTACTGATGGTAGCCAAGCTCTTAAGTTAGACGACGAAGCGCCACAACCAAGTAATGAATTAGAATATCTTGATATTCCAGCATTCTTGAGAAAGCAGGCAGATTAGGACAAATGACGATAACTAAGCTAGCGTTTAGTTGTAGTGGTCTGAACAGTCTGTTTTTTGAAAAAAAAGCTTGAAATATTGTAAGTCTTTGACAATTAATTGGTTGGGTAATATAATATTCGCCGTTTTTCCGTTCGGTGCATAAAACAAAATGATAAAACAACGTACTATTAAAGAATCTGTTAAAGAAACAGGTATCGGTTTGCACAAAGGACGCAAAGTCACTATGACTCTGCGGCCTGCGCCTGCGAACTCAGGTATTGTTTTTCGTCGCGTTGATTTAACACCGCACGCAGATATCCAAGCTAAGGCCAATGCTGTTGGAGATACCATGCTTTGCACGTGTATCACTAACGCCGATGGTCATTCTATACATACCGTAGAGCATTTAGCCTCTGCGTTGTCCGGGCTTGGTATCGATAATATTATCGTTGAAGTAGATAGTTACGAACTGCCTATTATGGATGGTAGTGCTTCACCGTTTATTTTTTTGCTCCAAACTGCTGGTATACAAGAACTAGATGCTCCTAAAAAATTCATCAAAATAACTAAAACGGTGCGTGTTGAAGACGGCGACAAGTGGGCTGAATTTAGGCCATATGACGGATTTAAGGTGAATTTTGAAATTGACTTTGAGCACCCTGCGATAGCAGCAAGCAGACAGAAAGTGGTATTAGACTTTTCAGTTGACTCTTATGTTGATGAAGTGAGTCGTGCTAGAACATTCGGATTCATGAAAGATTTAGAATTTATGAATTCTATGAATTTAGCATTAGGTGGCAGCATGGATAATGCTGTTGCTCTTGATGAATATCGAGTGTTAAACCCGGAAGGTTTACGTTGCGGTGACGAATTCCTGAAGCATAAAATATTGGATGCCGTAGGTGACCTTTATTTGGGTGGGCACAGTCTTATTGGTGAACTTGTTGCATATAAGACAGGCCATGGTTTAAATAATAAGTTATTAAATGCCATACTTGATGATGTCACTGCTTGGGAATATGTCGAGTTCGAAAACGAAGACAGATTACCTATTCGTTATATTGAACCCTCATTAGCATTTTAGTCTTTATTGTCTACCTTAAGGTGTGGTGAGGTACTTGTTAACACTTAATTTTGGGTATTGGAAAGAATAAGTAAGTGTATTTACTAAATGTTTCCTTGTGCCGACAACCGAGTTAGACTATAAATACGAGATTAAGCTATTGTCGTTTGGCGACGTTAAATAAAGTAAACCGCAATTAATATAGGGTAATGATGAGTTTTACGATACTTTACAAAGGCAAAAATCGCAGATTTGTCAAGCGAATATCCGCTCGCAAATTGTTAAGTGTGTCTGTAATAGCATCGATTGTCTTCCTTATCTCTAGCCGCTCCACCGAATCTGTCTACGAAAATCACGTTCGTGTTAATGTTGTAAAAACAGGATTAGAGCAACAAGCCAAATTAGTTGACCAACTAAAAACAAACACCCTAGAGCAGGTTGGTGGCATTGTGAACCAGTTGGCAATTATGCAAAATCGAATTAATAAGATGGAGTTGCTTACAGCAACCATGGCAGAAAACGCCGGTCTTAACAAAGAAGATTTTACGTTAAGTGACGAAATGCAAACGCTCGACGTAACAGAATCTTCTTTAACAAATCAAATAGATAAAATGGCTGAAACGCTGGATTTTAAGATCCAGCAGCTCACCGCCCTTGAATCCCTGATGATGGGCCTCAATATAGAAAGACAGAGTGAGTTAGCAGGGCGTCCAGTTGGCAAAGGCTGGTTGTCATCTTATTACGGTGTTCGCAAAGACCCATTCACTGGCCGCCCGTCTATGCACAAAGGTATAGATTTCGCAGGCAAAGAAGGTGAAGACGTTATTGCGACAGGTGCTGGTGTGGTGACTTGGTCGGGCAGCAGATATGGATATGGAAACTTAGTTGAAATTGATCACGGAAACGGTTTAAGAACAAGATACGGTCACAACGCTGAGTTAATCGTTGCAGTTGGCGACGTTGTCACTAAAGGTCAGGATATCGCATTTCTCGGTAATACTGGTCGTTCAACAGGTGCTCACGTGCACTATGAAGTTCTAAAAAACGGTCAACAGATTGATCCACTACCATTCATCTATCGCTAAAAGAACTGATTTTCAGTTTTCTCCGGTCTAATAAAGCCTCTGACTCATTAATAATAGCTCAGTCATGTGCTAAGCTTGTCTAGTACATGTAGTTTATGCACTACATAATTGTTATTATGTTATGCGTTTTATTTTAGTCATTTTTGGAAAATCAAATAGCATGTTTGCAGGCACCTTAAAAAAAGTATTTGGCAGTCGTAACGACCGTTTACTAAAAAATTTAAAAAAGACAGTTGTTGTTGTTAACGGATACGAGAAAGCATTCGAAGCGCTATCCGACAATGAATTGAAAAGTAAAACCGCTGCATTCAAAGAGCGCCTAGAGAAAGGCGAGTCGACGGATGATATCGCTGCCGAAGCATTTGCTGTGGTCCGAGAGGCAAGTAAACGTGTTTACGGCATGCGGCACTTTGATGCGCAAATGAAAGGCGGCTTGGTTTTACATCAAGGTAAAATTGCTGAAATGCGCACAGGTGAGGGTAAAACACTCACCTCAACATTGCCCTCTTACTTAAATGCAATATCTGGAGAAGGTGTTCACGTTATTACCGTGAATGACTATCTCGCGAAACGGGATGCCGACTGGAGTAGACCGCTTTTCGAATTTTTAGGCTTAACTGTCGGGTGTAACATACCGGGTTTAAGTGCGGCTGAAAAGAATATAGCGTATCAGTCTGATATTACTTACGGTACGAATAACGAATTTGGTTTTGATTATCTTCGCGATAATATGGCTTTTAGTCCTCAAGATCGTGTGCAACGTGGACTGCATTTTGCGGTAATCGATGAAGTCGACTCGATTCTTATTGATGAAGCTAGAACACCTCTCATCATTTCTGGTGCAGCCGAAGATAGTTCCGAGGCATATCGAAAAATTAATCTTATTATTCCTGAGTTACAACAACAGGAAAAAGAAGATGAAGAAGACAATATTGGTGACGGTCACTACACTATTGATGAAAAAGGCAAGCAAATCCATTTGACTGAGACAGGTCAGATTTTTGTTGAAGAATTATTACAGAAACACGGTATATTGGGTCAAGAAGAGTCTCTTTTTGCAGCGGCTAATATCTCATTATTGCACCATGTTAATGCCGCATTGCGTGCACATAAGCTGTTCTCGAAAGATGTTGATTACATTGTTAAAGGCGATGAAATCATTATTGTTGATGAGCATACAGGTCGAACAATGGAAGGGCGCCGTTGGTCTGAGGGGTTACACCAAGCTATTGAAGCGAAAGAAGGTGTAAAAATCCAAAATGAAAACCAAACACTGGCATCAATCACATTCCAAAACTATTTCCGGATTTACGATAAGTTATCAGGTATGACTGGTACTGCGGATACTGAAGCGTTTGAGTTTCAATCCATTTATGGCTTAGAAACTGTTGTTATTCCTACAAACCAACCAATGGTTCGTGATGATAGAGCCGATAAAATATACCTAACGACCGAAGAAAAGTATGACGCGATTGTGGAAGATATTTTAGCTTGTGTTAAACGTGGTCAACCAACGCTTGTCGGTACAGTATCAATTGAAAATTCTGAATTGCTTTCTAGTATATTAAAGAAGGCAAAAATTGAACATAAAGTACTTAACGCAAAATTCCATGAACATGAAGCTGACATCGTTGCGAATGCGGGCATGCCAGGGCAAGTAACTATTGCAACTAACATGGCTGGTCGTGGTACTGATATTGTGCTGGGTGGTAATTTGCAGGCTGAAGTTGAGAAATTAAAAGATCCAACAGAAAAGCAACTCGATAATTTGAAAGCTGAGTGGCAAAAGCGTCATGATGCTGTACTAGCATCGGGTGGCTTGCATATTATTGGTACTGAGCGTCACGAGTCGCGCCGAATTGATAATCAGTTGCGTGGCCGTTCTGGTCGTCAGGGTGATGCAGGTTCCTCGCGTTTCTATTTGTCACTGGATGACGCCTTAATGCGTATCTTTGCTTCTGAAAAAATGGGCAATATGATGAAGCGTTTAGGAATGGAAAAAGGTGAATCAATTGAACATCCTTGGGTATCGCGCGCTATTGAAAATGCACAACGCAAAGTAGAAGGTCGCAACTTCGATATTCGTAAATCATTACTTGAATATGACGATGTAGCGAATGACCAACGCGGTGTTATTTATGAGCAACGAAATCAATTATTAGACGATGGTAACATTGGCTCAATGATTGCCAATATCAGGAAAGACGTAGTAACCGAGGTTATTAATCAATATATACCACCACAATCGTTAGACGAGATGTGGGATATTAAAAGCTTAGAAGAGCGTCTTAAAAGTGATTTTGCACTCGAATTACCTATCCAAGAATGGCTTGATAACGACGATAAATTATTTGAAGAAACAGTTCGAGAGCGGATCTACGAAGAAGTCGTAAAAGCCTATGAGTTAAAGGAAAAAACCGTAGGTGCAGATGTTATTCGTAACTTTGAGAAAGCAGTCATGCTGCAAAGTGTGGATAGCTTATGGAAAGAACATTTGGCTGCAATGGACCATTTACGCCAAGGTATTCATTTGCGCGGGTACGCTCAAAAAAATCCAAAGCAAGAATATAAGCGTGAGTCCTTCGAGTTATTTTCACAAATGCTAGATACGTTAAAAGTTGATGTAATAAGCATTTTAAGTCGAGTGCAAGTGCAACAGCAGTCTGACGTAGAAGCGGTAGATGAGCAGCGCCGTGCAGCCGAAGTTGAAAAGAAGTTTGAACATAAGTCGGTGACAGAGCCAGATGCTCAAGAAAAGCCAGCATCTGTTCAGCGTTCAGGTCCTAAAGTAGGCCGCAATGACGCCTGCCCTTGTGGCTCTGGTAAAAAGTATAAACAATGTCACGGTAAGTTGTCTTAACAAACCCTAATTGACATTGGATTAATTTCAAAACAGCCTTTCAATCTAATCATTGAAGGCTGTTTTTTTGCGTATTAGGCGGTAGTAATGAAACAAGTTCACGTAGCTGTAGGCGTTGTTAGAAGGGATAATACCTTTTTTATATGTAAACGCGCTGAGCATCAACATCAAGGTGGTAAGTGGGAATTTCCAGGAGGAAAAGTAGAGGCTGGAGAATCCGTTGAAGAGGCCCTTAACAGAGAGCTTCAAGAAGAAATAGGCATTAGTATTACAGCGTCATCTGCACTGACTGAAATCGCTCACGAGTATACCGAAAAACGTGTTTTATTGTCCGTTTTGCTAGTGCATAAGTTCAGTGGTGAACCCTTTGGAAAAGAGGGCCAGATCCATCGCTGGGCAGACATCACCGAGCTCAATGATATTGACTTTCCCGATGCTAACGTTGCTATCGTAGCCGCTATTTTAGCCCAGGCTCCTTTTTAATATTGAAGAATAGACTGTAAAGGACAGGGACCACACCCAGAGTTAACAGTGTGCCAATAGCCAAGCCAAACGCCAATACACTCGCCATTCCGAAAAACAGAGCGTCTTGACTAATAATTAAAGGTAATAGGCCGAGAATGGTTGTCACTGTAGACATTATAATAGGACGCAATCTGCGCAGGCATGCGTGAACCAACGCTTCGTATTGATCTTCAATTTCTTTGCGCTCTATATCTATCCTATCGATCAACACAATGGCGTTGTTAACAATAATTCCCGCCAATGCATATAAACCTAAAATGACCATAAATCCAAAGTTTGCTTGCACGACTAGTAGGCCAATAACTGCACCTATTAAAATAAGAGGAACGGTCAGAATAACAATGCTGGCACGACGCAGCGAATTGAACTGCGCTATTAGTACGAGCATTACTACGGCTAAACATAGGGGTAAATTAGCGTTAAGAGAGGCCTGGGATTCTTTCGAATCTTTCACTACACCGTCAAATTCGATACGGTGTGCAGGCGGTAACTTAGCCCTGAGTTTATCCAATTCAGGTTCTAAAATAGGCACCATATCTTCAGCGGTCATATTCAAGTTTTTGGCTTCTATGGTAACTGTTCTGAACAAGTTCTCGCGTGCAATTCTTGCGTATTGCGGACTAAAGCTTATGTCAGCAACTTGTTCTAACGGCACGTTTACGTTTCTGGAAGCGGCATAGACGTTGATACCGTAGATACGACTGATATCGTATCTATCCTCGGCTTTCCCTCGAATAATGATGGGGATTAAATCATCACCTTCTCTAAACTCGGACACTACCGTGCCTGAAAAAAATGTTTCTAACGACCTTGCTACATCGGCGGAAGTAACACCAGCGCGTTTAGCTCTCGCCTGATCAATTTGCACATCTACCTGAGTTATCTTATTTTCCCAGTCATTTTTAATTTCAACAGTCCCTTCCAAATTGCGGAAAATCTCTTGAATCTCTAGTGCCGTATTATAAATATAATCTTTGTCAGGACCGATAACCTGCACATCAATCTTATTTGAGTCAGACGGACCCAAAAACATTTTAGTAACACGCGCATTTATCATGGGGAAGCCGCTAGCAAAATCTTCCCGAAGCTTTTTCATTGTTTCATCTTGGAACTGTCTATCCTTCAGGTTAAGCATGATAAACGCTTTGCTAGATTCTGGAGTAATAGGAGTGAGTGACAATACAAATCTCGGGCCACCGAAACCGCCATAAGCGGCGTAATTATCCACATGAGGGTAGCGTTCTTTATTGTCGAGAAGGTCAAATACTATTTCTAATACGTCCTCCGTTTCGTGCATTGAAGATCCCGCGGGTAAATCAATATATGCTAATACTTGAGCTCGATCTGAATCCGGAAAAAATTTGACCGGAACGGTGCTCATTGCAAGCCCTGCAACTAGGAAAAGAAGAATGGTTAGTGCCATAGTAAAAGCTCGATATTTCAATACAAAATATAAAAGCGCTTTGTACAATGGGTTAATAAGATCAAAGAAGTTGGCTACTTTGGCCTGAAATCCCGACTTCTTGACTTTTACATCTTTAATAAATAAGTAGCATAAATAAGGGGTGACCATGAGGGATAGTAACCAAGAAGTAAAAAGTGCATAAATGATCACGATTGACACAGAACGAGTGTATTCGCCAGAGCTGCTCTCAGCGAGCATTAAGGGCAAGAATACGAGCATGGTTGTGGCAGAGGAGGTAAGTAATGGGATCGCTAGTGTGCGGCCTATTACAGACACGATTTCGCGACGTTTTTCACCATTTTCTAGTCTTCGTTTAAAGTCTTCCGCAACTACAATCCCATTATCGACAAGTAAACCAAGCGAAATGATAAGCGTTGCTAAGCTCATGCGTTCAAGTGCCATATCACTAAAATTAAGCACTGCGAGCACAATTAAGATAACGGCAGGTACTATTGCACCAACAATAAGCCCAATACGAAAGCCAAGGAAGAGAATGACGACGCCGAGTACAATGGCTAATGTCTGGATGACACTCAACGATACTCCATCTACAGCAGCATTTACTTGGTCTGCTTGTCGCGTGATGACGTTAAGGCTGATACCCGCGGGCATTTGTTGTTCTAAGGTCCGCAGCATTTCTTCTAAGCGAGGCGTATATTCGGTCACACTAAAGCGGTCATTTTTAGCCACTGCCAATACAATTGCGCGTTCACCATTGAAATAAGCTGTTTGAGACTCAGGTGTTTGAATGCTCCGGTATACTGTTGCGATATCTTCCAAGCGTATCGAATTGTTGGTATTAGGTAACGTAAAAATGACTTCTTTAATTGACTGAATACTGGTGAAGTCGCCGCTAGGAACAATATTAAAACTTCTCCCGTTGGCGTTAACTGTACCGCCTGAGCGAATAACGTTTTGTTGCTGCAATGTATCAATTAATTGAGATGGAGATACACCGAGTTGGGCGGCTTTGACGTCAGAAACTTCAATGACAATATTTTCTTGTTGCGCACCTAGAATGTTAACCGATTGAGTTCCATTTACCGTATACATCATGTCACGAGCATGTTGCGCCATGTCAAACATGTCGCCCATTAAAATGCCTTCATCGGCCTGCAGAGCAACGGTTAATATAGCAACATCGCCAAAGTTATCATTAATAAAATGGGCTGGCGTTCCCTCAGGCAGTTCACTTTTCACTTTCTCTAATTCGTTTCGGACTTTATCCCAAATTTGGTCAAGGTCGTAATAACGGTCATATAAAGCCACATAAACGACGGATGTGCCTTGCATGGAAATTGAGCGAATTTCCTCAACCTCATCGACATTACGAACGCCTTCTTCAACTGTTTTGGTGATCAACAGTTCTATCTTCTCAGCGGGCATGCCAGGGAAGTGAGTTGTAATGACAGCCTCCCGAACTTTTATGGCAGGGTCTTCTTGGGCTGGTAACGAAAAGTAACTAATGCCACCAAACAACATTAACGACAATATGACGGTCATCACTAGACGGTTATAGGTTAAGCCAATATCAGATAAATTCATTTTTAGTATCTCTATTGGTTATATATTCGGGTAGAGGTTTCAACAACTGAAATAACTTGCTCGGGCCTTAAAAAATCAAGGCCAGTTTTTACTATTCTTGATTCAGCAAGTAGGGCGCTATCGGGTTGTTGTATGAATCTAATAATCGCGGTCTCGGGTTTCAACTCAACAATCTCAATATAGTGTTTCTTTGCGATTGCGGTTATTTCTAGGTTTGTGCTTTTGGTCTGAAAAGGTGTGTCTTTGTTCGCTATATTTTCTGGTGTTTTGTTATTGATTTGTGGCGCGCCTTGAATTGCGACGAAGTATAAATAAGGGCCTGTTTTGTCGGTGGTGAACGCGCTAAAGGGAACTTCAAAATAGTGGTCACTGGTGAAAAAGCTGCTGACCGACAAAATTATTTCAGCTGACATACCTGGATAAAAACCCGTGTGATTGTCATTTAACGTAATGGTAATTGGAAACGCATTTGCGATAGACGCTTGTGCTCCAATTTCGGTGAGCGTTGCAGGATAGGTTTTTGAGGCACTAAGTGACGGTACAATGACACTGACTTGATCAAGAAGCGCAACCTTGCTGATCAAACCCTCAGGTATCGCAGCGTTTACCTCTAGGTTAGAATTACCCTGAATGCTAATTACCGAGGCGCCGGGACTTACTTGTTGCGAAGGTTCAACAAAACGTGCCGAAACACGTCCCGAGTAGGGTGCGATAAGTACGGTGTCTGATAAGTTCTCTTTTGTGATTGCGAGCGAACTTTTAGCGACTTCTGCGCGTTGTTCTGCAATATCAAAATTGGCTAGTGCGCTGTCGAATGAGGCTTGTGATATCAGACCTTGTTGTCTAAGTGATTTGTTTCTTTCAAACGTTTGCTTTGAGTCTATTAATGCTGCAGTGGCTTCACCTAAAATACTTTTGCTTTGCTGAACCGACAATAAATAGACAGCGTTATCTAACTCAGCAAGTACGTCACCTTTATTAAAAGATTGCCCCAAGTTCACATGCATTTTAGAAATAACGCCAGTGACTTCAAATGAGATAGACACAGCGTCTGCTGCTTGAATAGTTCCCGTTAAGTGTCTTTTTACGCCATCGGATGCCGCTATTAATGTTGTCGTCCACACTTTTTTAGGAGGCTGATTTTCAGTGTCGTCGTTTTGCGGCATATTTCCTTCAGAACCTGAACATGCACTCAACATAACAATGCTGATAACTACAAACGGTGTTATTTGTCTAAAACGCATTATTTTTCCTTCCAATAAAGCGGTAGCTTTATTTATTTAATATTGATTAACGACTGCAACGTATATCGTCTTTATGCATTACACGGCGGCATTATCTAGTAATGTTTACAGCTAGCTTTTAGCAAAGATATTTATGTTAATTGTTTCTATACATACAGTGTACTGTACTGTACAGTATCACAAGATTTAAGATTTGTCAGTACACAAAATTTAGATGTATCAATTTAATGCGTAGATATTGACGGTGTAATAAAGCAATAATAAAAGTGAAACTATGTCGCTTGAGAGCAATCAATATAATGACCAGAGCCCTAAATATGAGTCGTAAAGATGCTAAATGCAGGATATTAGCAGCCGCAAGAGGTTTATTTTTTGAATTTGGGGTTCCTGCAGTGACCACTGATATGTTGGCTAAAGCAGCAAAAACCTCAAAAATGACATTATATAAGTACTTTGAGAATAAAGAGGTATTGTTAGAAGCCGTTGTGACACAGGAAGTTGCTCGGATTTATGAGCCATCTAAAGTCGTGGTAAACAGCAAAGTAGAATATCAAAACATGCTGCAATCATTTTGTATCAACGTCGTTAATATTATTTTTGACCCGCAAATTGTGCGCTTTGATCAGTTGATGATTAGTCAGGCATTGGCGAATAAGGAAATGTCACAAGCTCACTACAACCGATGCTACTTACCCGCCATAAAAGAACTTACCCGCTTAATAAAGAGCGGGCAAGAGAAGTGTTACTTAAAAACGACCCAAGCCCCTGAGGATATTGCAGATATGCTTTTATCTTCTATTTCGGGGTTAAGTTATACCAAAGCACTTTTCGGCTTTTCAATCACTAAAGACACATTTGAAGCGAAGGTAGTCAATATACTCAGTATACTGTTCAGTGCGAACGACTCTTCAGGGCGAAACATGGGCTGATATCTAGCAACGTTAAATATATGTTTTTCGAGCCAGCGCAAACGCAATGTCAAGGTGATAATAAGCTGATTCACCAATGAAATGAGGGTACACATCTTCTTCACCCTCCCAGTAAATCGTTTCCCCTTCAAAAGTAAGAAAAGCCGGTTCGCCTTTATTTAAAATCATAAAGTCATTGTTTTGTAAGCTTGGGTGTATCATTGCCAACTTTTTTCCCGCGGGACATAAAGGAAAATAGACTTCTTCAGTTAAGCGAAAAGCATCAACAACGTCTAAATGACCCAATGTCTTCTTGTTCCAGAGGTCACAAAAGGTCACCACCAGTTTTGTCATCTCCTCTGTTTGCAAGTAAGCTGCAGGCCTAAGCACACTATGCGGCTGCGGGCCAACCTCAATCATAATTCCAGTTTTACCAATGGTGCATAAGTAGGGGTGAAGCTTATAAGGAATATGGTCTTCAATAAGAATAATCGCTTCGGGCATATTCGCTTTCACATATTGAGCCATCTTCTGATGAAACTCATCAGACTGCAGAATAATTAACGTCGGTCCCATATTGCTTGTCGTATTGTGAATGTCGATGACAAGGTCTCTGGTAGGCTCATACTTAGGACCAAATGCTAAGTTGAACTCGATAGCCAGTTGATGCTCTAAATTGTCACCAGCTAACGCACTCAACTTCTCTTGGCTAAATTGTCGATTGAGATCCTCTTCAACATAGCGAGTTCGTTTTTCAACAGCGAGTTTATTTACTATCGCCAATTCAATATCAATGTCACTTGTTTGACCCAATAGCTGAGCGTGTATTTGCTCATTAGCTTGTAGGTTTTTTACATATTCGATACCAGACATTTCATTACCATGTGTACCCGCGGTAATTAAGATTTTATGTACGAGACGATGTTGTGACATTGAATGGCTTACCTTGATAAATAATTAGGCTGATAATGGTATGTTTTAAATAAGAATATTATTTGGCGAAAAAATCAGCAAAAAACGCAATTACTAATTAGTAAAGAAGTCGCGCTCTTGTTGTGCAATCATTTCCTCAATATCTTCTATATCAATATTCATATCGGGTAACGATGTTTCCGCATCTTTATTAGCACCTGAGGGGATAGCGTTCTCTTCGTTAGCCCATTGGCCCAAATCGATTAATTGACATCGTTTAGTACAAAATGGTCGAAACGCATTTTCAGTTGACCATTTAACTTCTTTTTTACAGGTAGGGCAGTTTACTTTCATATTCTTATCTAGCTATTTGGTTGAATTGTTGAGGATATGCTAACAGCAAGCAATTTCAAATTTAATATCTTCTTTCACTCCGCCTGCTGACCCTTCGTCAGCAACGAGTTGCATGAACCTTATACCATATCGGTACTTATTGCCGCTTAATACAGGGAAGTATCCTTGACTGTTGGAACATCGCACACGAATAAGATCAATTTTGTCTGTGACAATACCTTGATAAAAGCCATTAGTGGCCATTGTGTCTTCGAAGCGTCCTCGTTCTCGCAAATACTGCATTAGGAGAGTAATATTCTCACGCACAAGCGTTAAATGGCTTTGCCACAAGGCAACGTCTTTTTCACGCACATCTTTGGGTTGTTTTAGCCAACAAAACAAATGTGGTAAATCAAAGCTAGTTGCCCCGCCAGGAATAGAAAAACGTTGTCTTATACTGCTGAGAAAACGGTCGTCCTTCAATCGTGAACCCAGTTTATTGGTGCGCTTTAGCTCTGATAATAAACGATGTAAGGTTTTAAGAGCAGCTTCAAGAGCGCTAGTATCGATGTTCGGATGACTCGACCAATGTACTAAATTCTTTTCATGCACATCAATGTCCCGAATAAAATCAGTTCGGACATCGAGGCGTTCTAATAGGTCTAACAGGGTGAAAAAAACATCAAAAAAGTGCAAGCTTTCAAATTCATTGTCGAAAGTTGCAGTGTGATCAAGTTGTTTGAAAAGCTGTTCTAATCGCAAATAGTTTCGCACTTTTTCGCAAAGCGGAAATTCGTAGACTGCGACGGGCATTAAGCTCTCCTAGTGGTTGGCATTTTTCTTTCGACACAGTTTACATGTTTTTGTTCAGAATGTTTAGGTAGATTTGATGTAAATCCTTTACTTGTGCGTTAAGCCAATCGCGGTCTTTGGTGTTTAATATGATATCGTCAGCAACGGCCAATCGCTCTGAACGTGTCGCTTGCGACGCTATTATACTCTCAATTATTGCTTGCTCACTGCTATCCCTTGCCATCGCCCGTTTAAGTTGCGTTGCTGCGTCAATATCAACTACTAATGTTCGATCAACTATTTTGTTGAGTTTATTTTCAACCAGCAAAGGAACACTTAAAATACAATAGGGTGATTTGGCGTTATTGGTTTGTAACTCCATTTGTGTGCGAATAAGAGGATGTAATAAGGCGTTTAGCCATTCCTTTTTTTTATTATCAGTAAACACAAGATTGCGAAGTTTTTGTCTATCGAGCGCTGAGGTAGGTGTGAGGATCCCTTCGCCGAATTGCTTTACAATAGCCTTTAAACCGGCTGAACCTTTGGCAACGACTTCTCGCGCAATGACATCGGCATCAATAATATCTATACCTAAAAGAGCAAATTGATCACTGACCGTCGTTTTACCCGACGCAATACCACCAGTGAGTCCTATTACTAATTCGCTCATTTCTTGTTCTCGCTATAGTTTAAATGCGACTGCTACCGCAAACAGATGGCTTGTCATTTCGCAAGCTCGAAGGCAGGATTGGCATTGCAGTATGTTTTATAACGTAGATAAATACCAGTGGGCAATGACGTCGCCATACAACATGGTTAACCAGCCGGCTGCAGCCAAATAAGGACCGAAGGGAATAGCTAAGTTGCTGTCTTTTTTCTGGATAAACATCATGGTAATGCCAACAACCGCGCCCACGACGGATGACAGTAATATGATAATAGGCAAATGCTGCCAGCCTACCCAAGCACCTAAAGCAGCAAGGAGCTTGAAGTCGCCATAGCCCATACCTTCTTTACCAGTAAGTAATTTAAAAGCCCAATAAATAGACCATAAGCTTAAGTAGCCGAGCATAGCACCAACAATAGAGTCGATAGGCGATAGGGTATTGTCAAAGCAACTCAAGCCAAGTCCTGTCCACAGTAATAAAAGGGTAAGTGAGTCGGGAAGTAACATTTTATCAAGATCAATAAAGGTCATGGCAACAAGCAACCAAGTAGCAAATACAAATGCAGTGCCAGTAATACCGAAACCTAATTGATAGGCAACCAGCGCTGACATTAATGCCGTTAATAGCTCAACAGCGGGGTAGCGTCCTGAAATAGGATTTGCACAACCACTGCATTTGCCGCCCAGCATTAGCCAGCTGATGAGTGGGATATTCTCCCATGCCCGTATTTTATGTTGGCAATTTGGGCAGGTAGAGTCAGGTTTGACTAAATTAAAAACGGGCGCTGGTGGGAGTGCTTTGTGGGGATGCTGACATTGCTTAATGTCACGTTGCCATTCGTTCTCCATCATAATCGGCAATCGATAAATCACCACATTTAAGAAACTGCCAACTAATAAGCTAATACAGAAAGTAGCAATGACAAATGTTAGGGGTGATGATGCTAATAGTTCAAACAACGCAATATTTTCCATTTGATCCGCTTTTTACCTTTTTGAGTCTGGCATTTATTCTTTGCTTTATAGTAAGCTATCGGCTTGTTTAATAAAAGTATTCAACTTTTCTTTTCACTGCGCAATTAACAACGCAAGCAGCAAAAAAATGACTTACTACATCTCGCTGTTTTAGACAATAAATGTCAGACTATTAACTGCTTTCTTGGTGAATTATGAATACATGCTTTGCCAGTTAGCAGAAAGCCAGCGCAACGCTGGCTTTCTGCTAACGGTATTGTTGTTACACCACATTACCCATTTCGAATATAGGCAAGTACATGGCTATAATCAAGCCACCTATGACGACACCTAATACAGCCATGATCATCGGTTCAAGCAAGCTGGTTAAGCCGTCAACCATATCGTCAACTTCAGCTTCATAAATGGTAGCTATCTTTTCGAGCATACTGTCAACAGAGCCAGATTCTTCACCAATCGCAACCATTTGCGTCACCATGGGGGGGAATATATTGGTAGCGCGCATAGCAACATTCATTTGCAGACCGCCAGCGACTTCTTTTTTCACAAATAAAATAGCTTTTCGAAATACCGCATTACCAGATGCGCCGGCTGCTGAGTCAAGCGCACTAATTAATGGCACACCCGCTGCAAAAGTAGTCGCTAGCGTTCGCGCAAAACGAGCGACAGCGGCTTTTTTTAAAATGTCACCAATAACCGGGATCATTAGAATTTTTTTGTCAACATTATTGCGTAAGGAAAGCGATTTTGTATGTACTTTTTTAAACAGAATTGCAGCAAAGAACAAACCAGCGGCAATAAAAGGGCCGTAATTTTGCATACCGTTAGACAAGGCGATGACAAACTGCGTAAAAACAGGTAGTTCAGCGCCAAATCCAGCAAAGATTTCTTCAAACTGAGGTACAACAAATATCAAGAGTATCGACGTAACGATGAAAGCAACAACTAATACCGCAATCGGGTAAAACATCGCTTTTTTGATTTTCGATTTTAACGCTTCTGCTTTTTCTTTATACAAAGCGATACGATCATAAATAGTTTCTAATGCACCTGATTGTTCGCCTGTTTCAACAAGGTCGCAATAAAGGTCATCAAATTTTTCAGGGTGTTTGCGCAAGGCTGAGGACAATGGGTTACCTGCTTTTACTTCGTTGGTAATTTCACCTAACAAATCACGCATCGACATTTTTGAATGTCCAGTACCGATCATTTCCAAGCTTTGAATAAGGGTAACACCGGCACCCAACATAGTAGATAACTGTCGAGAGAGTATTGCAATATCTTGCGCTACGACTTTATCTTTGCGGCCAAAAAGGGGTTTGGCTAGTTTTTTGACTCTAGTTGCAGAGACACCTTGACGTCGCAATAAATTTTTTGCTTCTTGCAAGGAACCTGCAGTGATTTCGCCTTTGCCTGCTCTACCGCTTTTAGAGGTGCCGGCCCAAGTGTATGTTTCTGC